>Ga0114923_10000690_pt1 | contig 25243 bp, 44 predicted proteins | sample SumtaG_FD_89578 | JGI IMG/M metagenome (GOLD analysis project Ga0114923, IMG submission 89578) | Deep subsurface microbial communities from Indian Ocean to uncover new lineages of life (NeLLi) - Sumatra_00157 metaG | ecosystem: Environmental > Aquatic > Marine > Oceanic > Sediment | place: near...
GTTTAACGGACTTTTGGCCGTTGGATGCCATAATATACCATTATCTGAAATTAATTACATAAGGGGCTTAATTTAAGCCTCTTTTGCTCTTTTAGTCCTTTACTATGTAGGGCGCAAAGATCGTATCTTTAAAGAGCATCTAATTTAAACTTTATATTATGGATGCTTTTAGTTTTTGTTTGCAATTAAATGATATTCTTTTTTATAATGGCATTGATCCGCTAATTTTTTGACGGGCTTTTTATCATTGGTCCGAATACCAGGAAACCAGAACAAAGGACCAACACCAAGAAATTTCCAGGATCATATTTCTGGACCTGCGGATTTTGGCAGGGCTACGCCTGTACCGTTAAAAAGTGATCTCTAAAAAACTTGATAAAAAATGATAAAAAACTAACGGTAAAAAACTAACGGTAAAAAATAAATAAAAGTTAGAAAAAAATAACAATATGGCACGATTATTGAAATATATTACTTATATTGCAAAACTAATATTAATTTAAACCTTTATATTATGAGTACTGAAACACTTACCAGATTAGAGAAAATTGAAGAATTTTTAAGCGACTTATCTATCGACATAGATTTTTTATGTTGCATAGATATTGAGGAAATTAACTCCTATGATGATTTATCCAACGAATGTGATAATCAAGGCTTATTTGATGTTGAGGTAATTTATTACCGTACTGCTATGGAGTATTTAATGGAGCATGATACGTCATTATATGAATCTATGCAATTAGCATCCGAAATGGGATACGAGGCTGAAAATATTAACTCCGAACTCCTTGCCTCGCTTTTACAGTCACAAGAGTTAAGACAAGAATTTTACGATCTTGAAAGTGAAATAACGGACTTTTTTGATGAGTTAGAAGAAGAAGAAGAAGAAGAAGAATAATAAAAAAGTCATTTTAAAAAAGTGAGTTTAAAAAAGTATATATTATGCAAACTAAAAAAGTACCACAATTAGAGTTATCATGCTCAAAAGACGAATTACGACCTATTATGAACTATGTAAAAATAGACAAGGATTTTACAGTTAGTACCGATGCCCATGTTATGAGCGTATTTAAAACAGTAGATGTATTTGAAGATGAATTTATAGAATCCTTGCCAGAATATGCTATTTTAATACATAGAGAAGATTGGGCAAAATTAAAAAACTGTTCAAATGTTGATTTAAAAATATCAAAAACCTCTAAAGTCCTGGAAGTTTCTTATCCTAAAAAACGTGACGTTTTAATTAAAGTAGAAACCGAAAAAGAAGTAGCAAATTACCCGCTATGGCAGAATGTGATCCCAACGGATGATAATTCCGTTAGAGTACCGTTAAACGACATAGGAGTAAATGCAAATCTATTAGCCGTAGCACAAAAAATATTGGATAGTTCAGTAGGCATGAAATTAGAATTTTTTACACCAAAAAAAGCGATTATCTGTAAAAGCCTAAATACAACGGTTAAAGGATATTGTATTGTTATGCCCGTTAACATAGACAATATGTCTGAAAAAATTAACACTTTCATATAACCTTTAAAATCTATATTATGAGAACTACAATTTATTACGAACTTTTTATTTGCTGCTGCTTATTGGTAGTAATGCACTCTATTTACATTGGGCATAATACCGCAGTTTGGTTCTTTTTGATAGTGGCATTTATTACTGCTGTATGTTTAAGGTTTATGGAATCACATGAAAATAACTAAAATCTATATATTATGAAAAACTGTAACATTATAACCGTTAATAAAGTACATAGACATAATAAATTTGTGTCTAATTACTTGAAAGAACAAAAAAAGAATTGGTTATCCAGTGATGAACAAAAAATGATAAAAAATACATTGGGATATTCAGTAACCAACGAAATGAGATCAAAAGTTGAGGTTTATGAATTTAAAAAATCCAAGCCAAAGGAATATATTTTATACGTAGATGCTGCTAAAAAAATTGCAACAACCTGGACAGGTGAATTTTTAGGCAGGGTTATTTTTGGTACATATTATAGATCGAATTTTGGCGATGAAAGAATCTGTATAGATGTTATTGGAGTTAATAACATAAACTATCACGGTGTATTCTTCAAATCAGCAGGGGATTATGCAATAATAAAATCTTATAAAAAATAACATTATGGATACTTTAAAAATAGCAAAAATGTTTTTAGTGTTAGGTGATCTAACAAGTGATGGGGAAACGAGGGAGCAAAAACTTGCCTATGAAGAAAAAATAGTATTTTCAACTATGAAAAGTTTAATTCCAGATTGGCAGATACCGCCAGATTGGAGCGATATTACCATCGACCAAAAAGAAGAACGCTTAAAAAAGCTGCGGGAAGTAATGTAAAAAACCACTATAAAAAATGACTTATTATGAGCAAAAAAATTAATCATAAAAAAGTAATTCGCTTTTTTAACAACTCCACGCCAGAAGAACTTTGTTATCTTATATATCTAATGGCAGACAAAATAAACGTGCCAATTAAAAGAAAGGGCGTTACTAAAGTTTTAGGGCTTGACCAGGACTATCCTGTTATAATGAACGGAATATGTTATCAAATCAACACGGAAGATTTTTTTGAAAAATAAAGCCTCACAGCACCGTAGAAACGTGGTTAAAGTGATAGAGGTAAGGGGATAGGTAATATTGCTTATCCCCAAGTAAAATGAAAAATAACTATAAAAAATGACTTTAAAAATGAAAGTAGTACTATTTTACAACAGGAATCTGCCCGTAGGCAGAATCAAGACCTATGGTAGTGTTATGGCTCTTGTAGAAAACGAAAATATCATCATAAAAAATAAGAAGCAGGACCATAGGGCAATTTACCATAAGTTGTCTAAAAACGATGCCTACAAGGACGATAGCTATTATATTTCCAGGCAGGATGTGGTCCGTAAAAAACAACTTTAAAAAATTACTATTATGAAAAAACAAAACGACTGTCCGATTTGTGGACAAGATTATGATACAATTTATGATGCTTGTTCCGAGTGTGGATATAACCCTTATTCAGTAGGTTAGAAAAAAATAACAATTTCATTAGGTTTATAAAAAATAACCATTATCTTTGTTACTTTAAAATAACCCATTAAATGAAAAACTATGCGAAATCCAGAATATAAAATATAAAAAACTGACATAGAAAGTTCCTATTTGATGCCGTAACAGGCATCGGTCAGCTAAACCGAAAGATACTTTCCGTTAGTTTAAACAAATAGGCATAAGGAGTTCCTATAACTAAGACTGTAAATCGAAATACTCCCCGCCTATTTCTGTAAAAAATAAGACTAAAGCAGTTCCTATTATGACGGGTGCAACTCCCGTTGAAAGCGTAGGTTGTAAATACTGCTCGTCAATAATAAGGACATAAGGAGTTCCTATACATACGACTTGAAATCAAATATACTCCCCGTCCTTTTTAAAGTAAAGCGTTAACAAATGATTACGATTAATTAAATTAAAGACAAAGAGCGTTCCTATAAAAAACTTTGGATGTTAACTTACGCTCCGTTTTTTTTCAATAGGTAAAGGATGTTCCTATATTTAGTGCCGCAAGGTGCTGTCGAAATACATCCCACTTATTATTTTATAATTATGAAAACCTTAAAACTTTTCAACGCTGTAACGGCAAAAATTTCGGGCAAGGAAGCCCACATTTCTGAACATGGATTTATCATAGAGCCTAACGCTCTTTGGGCTAAAAAAGAAATCCTAAAATTCTATAAAAAACAACGCCTGGACGGTGTGGACCTCAACAAGACGTTCCACAAATCCTGGCAAACGATAAAAAACTCGTCAAGGTTTGAACTTTTTATAGAACAATTCAAGCATTACATATCCACATACGGGAGTAATTTTCAAGCAGAAATGTATGTTCCCGATGAGTTTCTTGATATTCCAGAATTGAAAATCTCTTATAAGGTGATCCGAGCATTACCAGAGGACCAGATGAGGCAAAAATGTCTGGACCTATTAGCCTCTGGAATTGCCATGAAAGAGGAAACCATAGACGATGTGATCTCTGTCCTTGTGGATGAACTGGACTATTCGTTTACTTCGCAGGACGTTATAAAAAATAAGGAAGCCGTTGTGAAAATAGCGGAAATTTATGGTGTATATCCAGACAATCCAGTAGAGTTCTTTAGGTATATTATATACAGGACCACTAACACTACTTTGCTTATTAAAAGTCCTGCGTTAATTGCAGCGATCAAGGAAAGTAATTACAACCCTGCACCTGCTCTAAAAAAGTATGGTTTAGAAAAAGTCGCTGAAATCTTTAACAGGTTTAAGCCTCTGTTTTTAGCATATAAGGGCAAGTGTCCTAAAACGATAAATAAGATCAGTAAACTGTCTAAAAAACTGCATAAGCCAATGGTGCAAAATCCTTTGGGGAGCGTGACAAGTTCGCATCTTTCTATTTTGGATGAGCATTGGTTGAAAAATGCAACCGCTTGGTCTTTATTTAAAGCCTTGTCTGCTTGTCATTCAAGGATCAAAGGACAGGATGCGTTTGTTTACAGAATCAGAAATGGGAAGTCTTTTGCTAAAGAAGATAAAAAAACCCTTAAGAGGTATAATATTTTGGGGGGCAACTACGACTTTATATTAAATCACCTTAAAAAAAGGTTTGATTTAAGGGGGAAAAAGATTTTTATTCCCAAAAACGTTAGATATGCCTTGCCAACATCTGAAAAAATGTTTGTTGGTAATATCCCCACTGGAACTCGCTTTACGGGCAAAAAACTTGCTGTTGGAATCTATTGGGAAGATAATTGGGGGGCAAGAGATTTAGACCTTTCTGGACTGAATATTGCAGGAAAGATAGGTTGGAACGTCGCTTATAAAAATAGCGGGGGATCACTTATGTACTCTGGCGATCTTACTTCTGCACCTAATGGTGCGGTTGAGTATCTGTATGCGAATAAGGGGCTTAACGATCCTACATTGGTTGAGAATAATGTTTACTACGGTAATACCGACTGTGGCTACAAGATCATTGTCGGTAAGGGCGATAAGGTTACGAGGGATTATATGTTTGATCCCAACAACCTTTTTATAGAAGTGAAAACCGAAGCGGTCCAGAAGCAAATGATTCTTGGTATGTTCATTCCTAAAAAAGATAAGCAATCATTTGTGCTGCTTAATTTTGGGGCAGGTATGGCAAATGTTTCTGGAAGCTATGAGGTTTCAAATATCGCTACCAAAGCCCTCTATCAGCAGTGGAAAAACCCACTGTCCTTTAACAAACTTGTTAAGGTTTTAGGGGCTGAAATAGTCAAGGATAAAGAGGATGCGACACACGATTTATCGTTAGAGAATTTAGAAAAAGATAGTTTCACTAAAATCTTTGCATAATGTCGGACCTTATAAAAACAGTAACCGTAAAGAGCCTGTTGGAAACAACTGCTGTTAAAGACAGGCTTTTTGATATATTAGGGAAACGGGCATCTACTTTCGCCACTTCCGTAATCCAGATAATGAACAATAATACGTCATTGGCTGCGTGTGATCCCAACTCTATTGTTGGTGCTGCCATGACCTCTGCAACACTCAACTTGCCACTAAATAACTCTTTAGGATATGCCTATATTATACCTTTTAATGAAAAGCAATCCAATGGTCAGTACATAAAAAAAGCACAATTCCAAATAGGATACAAGGGCTTTATCCAACTCGCTCAACGTAGCGGTCAGTTTAAGACTATTCACTCTGACGATGTTAAGCAGGGCGAGATCACTTCCAGAGATCGGCTTACTGGCGAAATGGACTTTCAATGGCATGAGGACGATGTGAGGGCTAAATTTGAAACCGTTGGGTACTTTGCCTATTTCAAGCTATTAAATGGCTATGAGGCTACTCTATTTATGTCTATGGCGCAGTTAAATGCTCATGGGAAGAAATTTAGTAGTTCCTTTTCAAAGAGTTTCAGTCTATGGAAAACCGATATAGATTCTATGGCTAAAAAAACGGTCCTAAAATTGCTCCTGTCTAAATATGCGCCGCTATCTATTGATATGCAAACTGCGGTCCAGACAGACCAGGCAAGTTTCAATGACGCTGAAAATACCCAAGATATATCCTATATCGACAACGAACCGCCTAAAGAGATCGACCACGATGCGGAAAGGATCATAACCCTTATAAAAACAGCTACTACCCAAGAAGAACTCGACTTTGCTAAAGGTCATGCAGGGGAGCAGTATCTTGATCTTATAAAATCTAAACAGAAAGAACTCAATAAACAATAGACTATGAATAGTATTTATTTGAATTGCGTATTAATGGATAATAATGAAATTATGTTTAACGGTAGAAGTTTAGGCTTTTTTAACGAAAAAGAACTAAACAAATTTTCTCTATTGGCTGACGACACTTTAGATAAAATATTATCAGACAAACTACTAAAAACATGAAAACTGAATTAGCCACAATCGAACAACTTAATGCCAAAAATCTTCCCGAATTAAAAGGTTGGAAAACGAAGCAGAATAAACTGCTAAAGGAAAATCCTTATGTTGAGATCACGGACAACAAATCCTATGAGGTCGCTAAAAAACATAGGACTGCACTCGTAAAGGGTAGAACTTCACTCACTGGACAAGAAAAAATTATAGCATTAAAACTCAAGGAATTTAAAAACCAGGTCAATGAAGAAACATTCAAACTCATTGAAATAACAATGTATGCCGAAGAAAAACAGCAGCAAGAGGTTAAGAGATATGAGGCTATTAAGGATGCTGAACGTGAGGAAAAGCGTAAGGCAGAAGTGGCGAGAATATCAAAAATAGCCGACAAGATTGAGGAACTGTACAATATTTGGCACTCTAAAATACGGGAATCCACTTACGAAACTATTAACTCTGTAATGTTGAAATATGAAGAAGAAATGGCAGGTCGTGATAGAAGCGAGTTCGATGAATTTGAAACTCGTTTTGAAGAAAAATTAATCTCTTTACAGTGGTTGCGTGACGATCATAGACAAGCGTTAATAAATGCAGAAAAACAAAGATTAGAGGGCTTAAGGCTGCAAAAAGAACGTGAAAAAATATTGGCATATAGAGCCAAGCAGAAAAAAGATCAAGAAGCCGAAATTGAAAAACGTAAAAAAGCCCAAAAGAAGATCGACGATGCGAATAAAAAAAGGCAGGATGAACTCCATAAAAAAGAGGAAGAACTTGCCGAGCAGAAAAGGTTAATGGAAGAAAAGGAAGAATTACGCCTTAAAAAAATCGCTGACGTCAAAGAAGCTAAAGCCGAAGCCAAGCGGATTAAAGCCCTTGCTCCTGATATTGAAAAACTGAAAGACTGTATTGAGGGTATGGATACTTTTATAAATCACTGCGATATAACCCTAAAGACCGATAGTGGCAAGAAATTTCTTGACGACATTAGGCTATGGTTAAGTGATTTCAAGTATGATATGTTAGAGAAACTAAAAACTATATAATGGATATTCCTAAACTTGAGTGGTACGAAGCTAAAAAAGATAATCTACCTGACTATCATTGTAGAGTATTAGTCGCTACCAGAGCGAAACTGCTGCTTTGTCCATTTTATTATTTTGCAATATTAACTCAAGCCGTAGAAAATGATAAAGGGTTTTTCACAACTTGGAAAACAGACGACCTCACTATATTAGACTATGAAATTGTTTATTGGGCTTATGTGCCAGATTTTAAATTTAAAGACGAATAATGGATTTTAGCAACTACAAATTTAGAGCCTCGCAGTGCCATCTTTTAATGACGGGCAACATTGGGCTGTCCGATAAGGAATCGGCTCGGTTAAAGTATCTCGTAGATCGGAAAATGGATGCTGTCATAGGCGATGTAAAGCCGCTAACTCCTAATATGGAAGATGAGGTTAAGGAACTTCGGGTTAAATTAAAGAGCAAACGGCTTCCAAAAACTATGCAATCGGAACTGCGAAAAATATGGCGATCAGAAAGACATAAAAGAAATTTCAGCTTTACAAATAAATACGTTCAAAAAGGTCTTACGCAGGAAGATGAGGCTATTTCAATGTATATGCTTTACCGAAATAAAGTTAAGGGAGTAATGACGCTCTTTACAAAAAATGAAGAAAAACTTGAAAACGATTGGTTTACGGGGCATCCCGACCTTCGAGCCATGTTGATAGAAAAAAAACGCATAGGATTCGATACCAAATGCGCTTGGGATTTAGACACTTTTCCTTTTGCAATAGATAAGTTAATCGACACTTATGAGTGGCAGAACCAGGTTTATATGGACCTGGACGATGCCGATGAGTGGATCACTGCTGCTTGTATGGTAAACATTTCAGAGCATGGGCTGAATAATGAAAAGCTAAAATGGCTGTACGCCCTGCAAAATAAAGATGGAACTCCCGATACGGACGATCACCCAAATTATCTTGAGTACATAAAAAAATGCCGAGAATGTGAGATCAAAATGATCTTCGACTATGATAGATTTATAGAACTGTATCCATATCACAATATGGAAATATCCAGAGAAGAATGGTTTGGCAACGAATACGATATTCCTCTGGAAGAAAAAGTTGTAGAAAAAACCTCTATTCGCAGCAAGGATAAAATTGATGCCCTCAAGGAACGAATAACAATAGCAAGAAAATATTTAAACGATTTAAAATGAAAGACGAACAATTTAATAAGGCGCAAGACGTAAGAAGTGATCTTTTCAACGAGCAGGATAAGTTATTGAAATTTACTCCTGTTTTAGAGCGCATTTTAAAGATAAAACACGAAGAACCTCATTTCACTAATGATATTAAAGTTTGTTTTGATGGAGTGTGTTGTGAACTTGATATGGATAAATCCATTAGGATTATTAAACTGGCTATTAAACAATCGAAAGGTAAAATCACAAAACTTGAAAACGAGTTTAAAAAATTATGACCTCAATAGATTTTACCGACAACACGGATAAGAAATTTATCTGTGTTTCTAAAGGCGTAGAACCTAAAGACATGGTAGAGCGTTCACAAAACGGCATCATCGAACATTGGTTTGATTTTAAGAAAGAATAATAATGAATCTAAACGCAAGATTACAGCACATGAACAGAGTACAAATTTTAAAAGAAATAGACGTTCTGACCTCTGTGGTTAGGGTGAACAGGGGATTTCTTGGCAACGATGTTGTTGCCCGAAGTGCCAATAACAGAATTTATGATTTAATAGAAGAACTTGAAAATAAAGGCAAGGAAAGGAATCGACAAAAAACTGGATGATGCGTGGGCATTATTGGTGAAGCTACGGGCAGGGATGAAGTGTGAATATTGTCACACATATAGAAACCTACACTCACACCACATCTATTCCAGAAGTAAAAAGAGTACTCGTTGGCACGTACAGAATGGAATATGTCTTTGTGCATCACATCATGTACTATCGACATTTTCAGCGCACAAAGCACCTTTAGAGTTCACTCAATGGCTTATAAGATACAAGGGGCAGGATTATATAGACAGGCTTATGATAAGGGCAAACACCATATCTAAACTGCATCCATTTGAGAAGAAAATATTATTGCAAGAACTGACTAAAGAAATTGATAAGTTACGACCTAAAGAATGATTTGTATTTTGTGCGGAACAAACCATAACGTAATAACCGCACCCTTTGTAGATAATCCGAACAAATGGACCATACATAGGGCAGATTTTGTAGAGATAACGTTTGAGATCGGCGAGGGGCGTATAAAAACCTCAACCATGCCCTTAACAACAATAGAAAAAAATTATATTATTAAACATATAATCGAGGAAAATGACAAAAACTTATAGTGACGATCAGATATTAAGTATTAGAAAAATGGCTAACAAAGGTGTTGCAGACGGTGTTATTGCCAAGAAATTAGGACTGACTATGGGAGTAGTTGCTATAATAAGCACTCGCTTCTGGAAAGAAAAAATGAAAAATAAAAAGCATGAGCCAGAAGTTACCATATCTTGAGAAAAAAACGCCGCAGCACTATTCTATAACCTTAAAGGTTGCTATGGCTTTTGATACCAGGTGTTCAGAACTAAAAATTAGCAGGTCTGGAATTGTAGAGGAAAAGATTTTAGAATTTTTAAACGATACTAAAGAAGTATGAAAGACATATCATTGAACTTTCAAGAGTTAGCCTTTATAATGGAAATACCCGTTGCAGAAGCAAGGGTGCTTTTTGAAAAAATAATAGGCGAGAAACCAAAGGTAGTCAACTATCTGTCTGTTTCTGCTCTAAAGGACAACTTCGGCACAACCAGATCACTTAACCAGAGATATGACGGCGTTAATCAGCTTGTGTTTAATTTACGTTATAAGGCTAAAAATTATCTTAAGTATGTAAATGATAAATCTATTATAAAGAAAAAAGGCTTTACTGGCGGGAAGAAGATTTTTTACAAGATCATGTCCGATGAGCAAAAGAAGCATTTTGAAAGAGTGATAAATTATAAATACAAATACCTATATAAAAAGTGAATTATGGAAGAATTAAAAAAAGCAATCGAGGACAAGGGGCTTAAAATTAAGTGGGTTGCCGAGCAGGTAGATGTTTCCCCAACCCTCTTGAGTATGTACCTGTCGGGCAATAGAAATATGCCAAATGATGTAAAAGAAAAAATTGAAGAACTTATTAAGTGAGAAAAATCGAAACATTAGTTGAAGCAAAAACCTATTTAAGAGGGAGTTGGAAAAAAGGAGTTTCCTGCCCTTGTTGTGGTCAGTTTGTTAAACTTTACAAAAGAAAATTGAGTTCGGTAATGTCGAGAATGTTGATTCGTTTATATCATTTACCACAAGGGTATAACCATGTGTCAAAAATTTGCAAAGACATTTCAAATACAGGAACACATGATTTTTCAAAACTGACATATTGGGGATTAATACAAGAGCAGGTGAATACAGATACTAAAAAGAGAACAAGTGGAAATTGGAAAATAACAGAGAAAGGGTGTCAGTATGTAGAAAAAAGAATAACCATGCCCTCTCATGTATTTGTTTACAACAGCAAAAAACAAGGATTTTCAGAAACAATGACAACAATTACAAAATCATTAGGTGTTAAATTCAATTATTCAGAACTAATGAAAACTACTAAAGAATGGCAAAATTAGGTTATAAATGGTATCCTAAAGATTGGAAAACCGATGAAAAAGTGTTCAGTATGCGTCTGGAATTGCGTGGTTTTTACCGAGAATTGATTGATTTTGCATACGAAAATGATAATTTTTTCATAATAAACGAAAAATATTGGACCAGAACTTTAGGTATAACAAAGACAAAATTACGGATATTATTAAGCCAATTATGTGCAATAAAAGTGTTAGAGGTAACAGGTGAAATGTGGCACATCCCAAGCGTAGAGAAGCGTATGGTGTTTATTCGTAGTGGTAGTTTAGGCGGCAAGGGTAGAGGCAAGGGTAAGGACGAGGGTAGCCCCAAGCCAAACGACAACCAAAAGAAAGGTAAAGGTAAAGGTAATAATAAAGGTAATAGTAAAATGTCTGAATTAATAAAAAATTCAAACGTCTTAAATTGTTACTATGAATGTATAAAATTTTTTCCAGACCATTTAGTACCAACAATAGGAAATCCACTAATGAATTGGCTTGATACAATCGAAAAATTAAATAGAATTGACAAAATACCTTTTGGAAAAATAATTGAGATCGTGAAATTAACAAGGGAAGATGCTTTCTGGTCCAAAAACTTCCTGTCGATACCTAAATTAAGAAAAAAAGATAGTAGCGGCGTGAAGTATGTTGTTGTTTTTAATGAGAAATTTAAGAGTAAAACTAAAAATTACAGCCCAATGGACCTAATTTTGCAAACAGTAAAAAATATAGAAGTAAATGACGGATAAACTTGCAACGGTAAAATATGATACAGTAATGCTTAAGGGGCTGCCAAATAAAGCTGCGCTTGTGAGCCAAAAAGTGAATTTAGGATACTTTCTGGAATCAATGCTTTCACTACGAGGGGATGAATCCACAAAGCGTTTAGCCGCACTTTTAGCAATCGTTGAAACATTCGTTGGGGAATTAGCTTTGGTTGAGGTTAAAGAGGCTGTTATGAAGTATATAGAGGGTAAATTAACAACAGTGCATGAGGGTAAAATAGTTCCTCTTGTTCCCGTACCGAATTACCTGGATATTATTTTATTCAATAAAATCATTACATCATATAAAGATTCTCGACCTGTAAAAAAAATACCTATGGAAGAAGATAATAATTTCGTTTATGTGGTCCAACTATTTGACCATTTCGTACAAGAGAATGATATTCCATTAGACAGCGTTTGGGTTTACACATATCTAACCACATTTAAAAAACTTGAGATTTCTACATCAGAAGAAAAAAAGATTGCATATAAAAAAGCGTTAAAAGCATATAAAACAGAAAAAGACGCTATTAAAATGTCAAAACTAACGCTTGTTAGTAAATATTTTTCAACACTACAAGCTAAAGGACAACATATAAAGGATTTGTTATGAATAGAAATGAAGTTTATAAAAAATGTAATAAGCGTTGTGCTTATTGCGGTGATAAAATTAAGTTTAAGGATATGCAGGTTGACCACATTATTCCTAAATCTAATTTTACCCGCATAGTTAAAACTCAAAAAATGCACCCAACTGTTGACTTAAGGCAAATACCAGATTTTTTAGGACATTTAACTGTTGACGATTTAAACCATATTGATAATCTTCACCCAAGTTGTAGGGTGTGCAATAAAGCAAAAGACAGCTTCCATTTACAGTTATTTAGAACTGAATTGGAAGCCCAAGTTTATAGAGCGAGAATGTATAGTAGAAACTATCGGTTTGCTCTTAAATACAAGCAGGTAAGGGAAACTCCTAAACCTATAATATTCTATTTTGAAAAAATGAAACAATAACAATTAAAATCTATAAATTATGAAAGCAGAAATTATCAATTTGACACCGCAAAAAGCAAAAGAATTATTGGGTAGAAATATCCAAAACAGACCTTTGCGTGATGTAAATATTTCAGAATATGCCCATAGTATGCGTAGCGGCGAGTGGAAAGAAAACGGGCAAGGAATTATCATAGATGTAAAAGGTGTAATTAAGAACGGGCAGCACCGTATGTACGCCGTTATCGAGGCTGATTACAGTTATGAAACACCTTTAATTACAGGTGTAGAAGAAGATGTTATGGCGACAATCGACATTGGAAAAATAAGAACTCTCGGCGATGTTCTTCATCTTAACGGGATTAAAAACGCTACTCAAATAGCAGCCCTAACAGCAAAAATATTAACCTACAAAAGAGGGGCTTTAAAGAAAGGAAATTTGTCGGGCGTTAGAAGAATAACAAACACGCAAGGGATTGTTTATGTGAAAAAGCACGAAAGAGAACTTCAAGAAATAAACAGACTTGCGGTTGAGATTTATTTAAAACAACCCACAAAGGCTTTTTATGCCTCACAAATAGGTAAATATCTATATATGCTTAAAGGATTTGGTATTTCTGAAAGTGTTACGGAGTTCATGGAGCAGCTTTGCGGAGTAAATTCTAAACATGGCAATTCAGCAAATTACGTTTACAAGCAAGTTCTTACTTCAAAAAGGACAAAATCAAAGTTAAGCCCAAGATGGGTTGACGGAGTTATAATCAAAGCCTGGAACAATTTTGTAAGCGGCGATCCGCAGGTTGTTAGTTTAAGATATGACATTACTAATCCTTTACCTAAAATAAGATGAGCAAACGAGAGGTAATTTTAGGAGCAACAGCAGACTTGGTACGAAACTTTATGTACTATGACAGGAAAGAGGATGAGGACCTTACTGTGGATGAAATTTGGGAATCCATAGATTCGGGTGAAGTAACAAAAGACGAAATTGTAAAGCAGTTCTCGAAGCACTTGAACGGCATAAAAATCGAAAATGATACCATAATATTTTACGACGATTAAGATGAGAACACTACTAACATTTTCCCTCATAATGTTAGGATTACTTGGGAATACGCAGGAAGATAGATTTACATTATCTTTATACACTGAACCTCAACTGTATTTCAGTGACGGATTTTCCGTTGGGGCAGCGATAGAATATCAAGCGGAATTTGGAATGTATTTCAAGGCGCAGACCTATTACTTTCCAGGCTTAAATGGAATAGATTATCTGGATGCAGAGGGCGTTGTAGGATTTGATTATAGAAGCGATCAACATGATTGGCGGGTTTATGCAGGAGCAAAATTAGGAGCGATATACAGGCAGGGTTGGGGGCATCCCAAAACAGGTATTGAAGCGGGGATAGAAAGATATTTTGGGAAGTTTTTTGTAGGCGGTCAGTTATCGTGGAATTACAGAACAGATGGTAGGGCTTGGGAATCCCAATCCGATAATTATACAACCATCGACGCAGGAATTAAAATAGGAATTATACTAAACTAAATATTATGAAAGGATTTACAATGAAAGCTAAAATTGTAGGGAAAATGATGAGAGATTGTCCGACCTGCAAAAAAGAAACAGATCATAGGCAAAAAATGGGCGGCATGGTGTGTAATGTATGTAACACGGTGAACAATGAGATTAGTAGCTAAAGACGACGATCCAAACAAACCAAAGCCGAAGATTCAGATACTTCAAATATTTGGTCCTAACCTATGGGTGAGGCTGTATGTTGGCGAAATGACTAATGGATTTCCCTCTTTAAAAGAGGTAGATTACGATGGATACGGGGCTGTTCCAGTGCCAAGAACTTTTAAATATTGGCTAATGAAAATAGGCGATGATGCTGCTTTTGTGCATAACAAGAAAGAGATAAAGTTTCCTAAAGTAAAGAAAATCAGAAGCGTTTTCGGGATACTGCCAAAGATTAGGATTAAAATAACTTATATGGCTTTAACGGATCGACACGGTTTTCTTATAAGCAATTATCTGGTGAAGCTGTCAGTGCCATTGTTTATAAAAAAGGGGGATAAGCCCTCTGTAAGTCCAGGCGGGTTTTTAATAGATGAAAAATTTTAATTAATATGAATTACGGAAAAGAACTAATATTGGATTTACACGACTGTAATCCAGATAAATTTACAAGACATCACATCAATAAGTTTTTTAAATCCTTATGCAAGGAAATTGACATGACGCCCTGCAAACTTTGTTGGTGGGATTTCAATGGTTATAAAGAAGATTTCGACACTGCGCCGCCACATTTAAAGGGTATTTCGGCTGTTCAATTTATCAGCACATCTAATATAACTATTCATGCTCTGCACGATTTAAAAGCTGTTTACTTGAATATATTTAGTTGTAAGGACTTTGATTCACTTACAGCCATGATATTTTGTGAGGAGTTTTTTGAGGGAAAAGAAGTGAGAAACTTGTTAAGAGATAGATTATGAATGTAGTTCTAATAGTTCCTACGGGAATAGGATGTGAGATAGGCGGTCATGCAGGGGATGCAAACCCTGTCGCAAAATTAATTGGAAAGTGTTGTGATAAACTCATAACTCATCCAAACGTTGTTAACGCATCGGATATTAATGAAATGCCAGATAACACCCTTTATGTTGAGGGAAGTATTTTAGATCGCTTTCTTAAAGGTCAAATTTTATTAGAAGAAGTTTTCTACAATAAAATATTAGTGGTTGTAAATAAGCCTGTTTCAACGGACACCATTAATGCTATAAACGCATCACGACTAACCATTGGAACGGATATTGAGTTAATTGAACTTGAAACCGAATTAAAAATGACAGGCTTTTATGATAAAAAAGGCATGGCTGACGGTGAGGTAAGGGGATGGTTTGATCTTGTGCGGCAAGTATCTAAATATGATTTTGATGCGTTAGCAATTCAAACAGATATTCATGTTTTTAAAGAAACAAAATTAAAATATTTACTTGGTATTGGCGGCGTGAATTGTTGGGGCGGCGTAGAGGCTAAAGCCTCAAAACTTATAGCGGATTCGCTTAATAAGCCAGTGGCACATTCACCATTTGTAGATTGGAAAAAAAGAGAAGATGATCTTTGTGATTTCTTTGAAATAGTTGATCCAAGAATGTCTGCTGAAATGGTTTCAATGTGCTATTTACATTGTATATTGAAAGGCTTACATAAAGCCCCTCGAATAAGTAAAACTAAAGGATTAAGCGTGAACGATGTTGATTTTTTAATAACTCCGATAAATTGTGTTGGCGAACCTCATATCGCCTGTATGAGAGCAGGAGTTCCAATAATTGCGGTTAGAGAAAACAAAAGCGTTCTTAACGATAAAATGCCCAATGACTTTATTATTGTTAACAATTATCTTGAAGCCGCAGGAGTGTTAATGGCATATAAAGCAGGAGTAAATTACAGATCAGTAACAAGACCAATAAAAAAGTTAGGGCAGTTATGAAAAAATATCTCAATAAAAAAAACATTATAATCTTTCTGGTCCTGGCTACGATTGTATATTTCGTATTTCAGCCAAGCCTACCGAAAAAACTATTGGAAACAATTAGAAAGGGGCTAATATTAGAGGATGAAAATTTAATATGGCAAAATGATAGCATCAATAATTCAAGAATATATAAAATAAGCGAACTCGAACAGAACCTTGTAAAAAAGGATGAGGAACTTGAGGAAGTGTCTATACAATTACAGGACGCAAACGTAAAAATCAGAAGATATGAATTACAGATTTTGGATTACCGTTATCGCTCTTACAATGAGCGTTTCAATGTATTCACAAACCTTATTGCCGAAGCAGATTCATTACATAGGTGAAAACGCAGTGGTTATCAGTGTACCTCAAATGGATACTATAAGTGTCCGTCTTTTACGATATAAGCGCAGCAAAGCGATAAATTACAGACTTTCTCTGCAACTTGATAGCCTAACGCTTGAACTTGAGAGAACGTGGCTTAAAAACGACTTCTTAACCAATGACAACAAAAGTTTACAATTAATAATTGATAACACCAATGAGAGGCTTGAGGTCCAGGAAAAAATATATAAAACGGACCTTGAGGTTTTAAGGATAAAAGCAAAAGGGAAATTCAAGGCTTTTCTCTATGGAACTGCAATCGGAGCATTAATAATAACTTTACTTACAGCGATATGAGCGAATCACAAATTAAAGCGTTAAATATATTATTAGAACACCCTAAAATAAATGCGGCGGCTTTTGCTAAATTTATGTGGGCTGATTCAAATATGCACAAGAAAGTATCTAATCAAGGTCATGGAGCGACAAGAGGTAAAGCGGCTTGGTTATGTGGCGGCTCTTATATGGGAAAATTAAAAAAGAAAGGGTTGGTTAGGGATGTCCGTTATGACGATTACGGATATATTTTATTGACCTCTTGTTATGAATTAACCGAAAAAGGAAAAGAATTAATAAAGGAAGCGGCGAAACCCCTAAAAACTAAAAAATCATAACTCAATCATCGTAAAGAATCGCCCACTTCCCTTATTTAAGTTGTTTTATTTCCGTTTTTCTTCTTGCTGAAATACTCAAATATTGCTATTCCAATCAAGCCACCACCTGTCGCAACCATACCGATAAATATTTCGGGATTAGCTATTGTTTCATTTTTCCATTCTTTGACAACATAAAGAAAGAGTAATATGACCAAATACATTACTCCCATTACTCGTTTGCTTGAATACTGTCCATCGGGATTTTTTACCATTTCCATAATTTTATATATTAAATTTATAAATTTTTGGTTTGCTATCAATCTGCTTGGTGTCATAGTGAACCCAAGTTATAGGCTTATAAACGCCCTCTTTATTCTTTTTCTTCCACTCAAGGCGTATCTTACAAGGGAACTCTTTAGCATGGTCCTCGATCCAATTTCTCACATCTTCTGCGCCCATGCCATCTACTTGAAAATCAATCGCCTTACCTAATGGATGTCCAGATAAATATATTATGCCTTTATTCGTTTTGGACCTAACAATATACTGGATATTACTTCTAAATCCTCTTTCATCGTAAGTGCCGCCCCAAAACCAATTATTAACTGAAAATGGCAGACCTATGCCCTCTCGCATTATCAAAAGACAATGTAGTGTGTCAGTGTCAAAGACCTGCCAGGAATCTTCATTTCGAGCCTCAAAAAACTCGTATGTCGCTTTGCCTACAAGTTCGTGAGTAGCAAAGTATTTACTTAATTTCTTTATAATTGTTGATCGTTCCATTAGTTACCCTCGAAATTTTCCAATGCTTTCAGCTTTTTAATTTCACGCAACAAGGCTTCATCAAATGTCTTTGACGTAAAAATATCACTCTGCATCTTCTTATTATCTGTATCCATCACTGTCATTATGGAATCCATATTATGAACAAAACTCAAAATTGCCTCATTCCTTAATGTATTGGTTTTAATGTCGTCATGTGAAAATCTATAAATACCCGAAAGCGTATCAATGGCAACAGTCAAGCCGCCATATTTCTTTGTCAATTCGTTTTGTGCTTCTAAATTCTCTCTACCTGCTATGCCAATATTCTTCTTAATGAAAGCCTCTGTCAGAACCTTAATTTCGGGTGATGAAAATGTATGTATTTGAATATAGGATTCCAACTTTCCATAACCTAATAAAAGAGTTACAATTAGTCCGACCAAAAGACTTGGGCTTAACCACTCTTTAAGAATTGTTTTTAAGGTTTGTTTTTTAGCGTTCATATCATTTGTTTTTAAGTACGAAAAATTGAATGGTCCACATTGTAAATGTGGCTAATATGCCGCCTATAACTCCGTAGGTACTCGCTTTCGCTATAAAAACTTTTTCTCTGGTGAGCAGTGCATTGAGTTTTTCTTTTTCTTCCTGGACCGTTTCGACAAGACCTTTTTGGTTTGTCTTTTTATTGCTCTCAAGAATGAATAATATCTGATTGGTATTTTGTTCCAATATAGATAACCTGTCGTAAATTTCTTGTTCCATTTTTTTCATTTTCTAAAGTTTAGTATCCCTCTAACTTTTAGCAATTAACTGTATTCGCCCTCTGTTCCAAAAAACAACTTAAACGGCTCACCTGCCGCAACTTTACTGTCAGCGTAAGTAACGTGCGCCCACATATTCCAATTCCCTTTTACGTCAAAATCAGTGGCAAGAGCCACTACCCTTTCCACAATACCATTGATAGCATCCGTAATAACCATTGGAAAATTCCCCGTTGCTCCATCGGGTTTCTCATACTTCAAAATTACAGTTGTTCCCGTAATATTTGAGTTTAAATCTAAAACTATTTTTAACTTGGTTTGTCCTACATATACTTTTCCCATTATTTCTCAATTTTTGATTGTTCTTTTACTTCGATTGTATAAATATCGTCCTTGCTAATTTCGATTGTAAGGTACGAATTAAATTTCAAGACTTCCAGATCGTCACCTGCACTAATCATGCGGCAGGTAACTGTCGATCCGCAGTTAATTGTTCCGCTTATTGGTGAGAAGATCGCACCTGCGCTTATTAATTTACAGGTAACATTCGAGTTGGCATTTATCGAGCCTTTTACTACTCCTGTTCCTTTTAATACTGCTGTAACAGAACTCGATCCACTGATAGTTCCAGAAAGAAAAGTCCTGCCAATAAGATTCGCTGTAACGGTTGATAAGGTGTTGATAACTCCTTTTAACACGCCTTTTCCTAACAGATTAGCGGTCACTGTTGATAAAGCATTAATAACTCCAAAAACTCTACCTTTTCCAACTAAATTAGCCGTTACTGAACTACTGGCGTTTACCGTTCCACTTATTTCTGCAATAGTTGGTTGGTTGACTAAATTACACGAAACAGAAGAAGAACAGTTTATCGTTCCTTTTACGATCCCTGTGCCGATAAGATTGGCTGTAACAACGCTATTGGCAGAGATCGTTCCCTTTATCTGCCCTGTGGCTACTAAATTAGCTGTAACAACGGAATTTGCGTTTATCTCACCACTCAATAAGCCTCGCCCAATAAGATTAGTCGTAACTAAAGAGTTAGCAGATACAGTACCCGATAAAGCAGTTTTGCCTACAAGGTTAGCCGTGACTGCTGAACTTGCGTTTATAGTACCAGAAATGTCGCCACTTGCTGCGTCTGGAATCTGAAATTCAAACCAGGTGTCCTCTGCCCATGATGTTCTTGCACCAGAAGATTTATCGGCTACAAATCTAAAATTCAAGTCAGCATAGTTAGTGATATTATCAGCCTCGCCCCCTGTAAGAGTGAAAGTTCCTGCGGTGACAGTGGTTGTAATTCCGTTATGAGTTTGTGAGGCTATAACAGTAACGCCTTGTCTTAATTCAACTATTAAATCTATTACTCCTGGCGAACCACCACCAGATTGCCCTTTTAAATACCTGTACCTTACAATGTGGTCAATAGAACTCAATGGATCATCACCAGAACTCAACCCGCCAATATAAGCACTGGATGATGGATCATTTTCTGATCTAACAAGTTCGGTGTCCTCTGCGGTTACTTCATCTATACCTGTATAAATATCCGTAGTTCCACTTGCCTCGTCGGTCCAAGCACCTATTGTATCATCGTTATTTGGTCTTAAAAATTGAGCCATTATTTAATATTAGTTATTCTATTTATTTCAGTTGTAAAAAAGGTTACAAACTTTTCTTCTATCGTTAAAAAAGAGTTCCTATTTATAATTTCCAGGTGTGGGCTTGAATCTGGATCAATCAAATTACAAGTTACCGTACTGGATGAATTTATTGTGCAGCTAATAAGACCTTTACCAATAAGGTTTGCTGTCACATTTGAACTGGCGTTTATAGTTCCACTTAAGTTTGTTATTGCTATTAAATTCGCCGTTACAGTGGATGAAGCGTTAACCACGCCTTTAAGTGCGCCCTTACCTAATAGGGATGCTGTAACTATGGATGAGGCGTTTATAGTTCCTTTCACAACACCTATTCCTATCAAATTCGCTGTTACTGCGGATGAGGTATTAACAACACCTTTCAATGTTCCTTTACCGACCAAGTTTGCGGTTATGGCACTTGAAGCGTTAATTGTACCGCTAATCTCTGAAACTCCAACATTTATAAGGTTACAGGTAACGGCACTTGAAGCGTTAATAGTGGCACTCATTAAACCCTTACCAACTAAATTTGCAGTTACATTAGAGGAAGCGTTAATAGTACCAGATATGGCAGAAACACCTATGTTAATAAGATTACAAGTGACTGCGGATGAGCTATTTATCGTTCCTTTTATAACTCCTGTTCCAACGAGATTCGCCGTAACAATCGAGTTGGCTGATATGGTAGCCGATAAAATTCCCCTACCAATGATAGAGGCAGTAACGGCACTGGAAGCGTTTATAGTTCCTGCGAGAACACCTGTTCCTACAAGGTTGGCTGTTACGGCAGAGGAAGCGTTTATAGTTCCTATAATATCGCCTTTAGCGACAAGTTTTGCAGTAACATTGGACGAGGCATTTACAGTACCAGATATGGCAGAAACGCCAACATTAATTAAATTACAAGTTACGGAAGATGAGGCGTTGATAGAACCTTTTATCAGACCTGTACCAATTAAAATAGCCGATACAACGGAATTTCCATCGACGACTGCTTTTAATGCTCCCGTTGCGACAATATTACAAGTCACATTAGAAGAAGCATTTATTGTTCCAGATATAGGCTGTCTGGATATTAAATTACAAGTTACGGTTGAACCGCAGTTAATTACACCTACGACATCACCCCTTGCAAGAAGTTTACAGGTTACGCCAGAACTCGCATCTATGGAAGCCTGGACCACACCTTTACCAACCAGGATCGCCGATACTGTTGAAACTCCGTTAATTGTACCGCTAATCTCTGAAACTCCAACATTTATAAGGTTACAGGTAACGGAAGAAGAACAATTTATTGTTGCTGACATATAGCCAAAGCCCATGATATTTGTGGTCACTGTTGAAGAACAGTTAATCGTTCCAGACATCTTGCCAATACCAACAATAGAGCAGGTCATTGTAGAGCCACTATTTATAACTCCTTTTACCTGTCCTTTACCAATGATATTTGCCGTGACTGCGGAACTGGCATTTATTGTTCCAGAAATAGACTGAAAAGAAACGAGATTTGCGCTTACGGTACTCCCTGCGTCAATAGTTCCCTTTAAAGCCCCTGTTCCTTTCAGTGAAGCCGATACGGTTGAGGAAGCGTTTATCGTACCACTAATCTCGCCATCGGCTTCGGGTTTTAACGTTAATGAAACTTTGACATTCCATTCACTTGTTCCTGTGGTAAAATTAGTCGCTGTATTTCCCGTAGCTGTGCTTGACGACGACATTAATCTGCCGTCACTCCCTACTGTTGTGGTTTGGTTATCATCAAGCGTCCAATCCCCATCGCTTGTATCTGTTACACCAACATTATCCTCGATTATTCTTATGGATAATTTCAAAAATCCCACCCCCCCATTTACTGAATGAGTGCCGCCAGTATTATTTAAAATAGAGGTTGCAAAAGTATCAAAATACGGCGTTCCTGTTTTTATACAACCGCTATAAGCGTGAATAACCCCACAAACTAAACTACCCGCATTTGACGGAGTATCAAATTGCCAGTCTGTTTCCGTTCCATCATACCGTTTCCAAGCAACGGTATATCCCATGTTATTAACAGTATTATCGGATTGAAACGATGTCCACCCCGTAGGCATAGCAGCGTCAAAATGCTCGTTGTCAGCATCCATACCGACAAAAACCATTATATCGTCAATAGTCAATCCACTCGGTAATGAAGAAGCCATGTCAACCCCTGCATCCCCATTTGCCACTATTGTTCCACTACTGCGATATGCTACTGCCATTTATATTCTTAATATGTTGCTTTCAAATCCCCGTCTGCCGTTCTGTATAAGGTGTTTATTTTACGCCAATTCTTACTTAAAAAATATGTTTTGGCATCTTCATTGGTTTCAAAAACTTTTAAATTTGGAAAACAATAAATTCCGTCAGATTGATTAATAAGCATGAATCTATTGTTAAGATGTATTTTGGAATAGCCCCCTGTTTCGACTGCTTCAAAAGTCATATTTGCATTGGCAGGGTTATCATCCATCCAAAAGAATGAACCGAATCCGCTTCTTGCACATTGAACTTTATAATCTTCGGAATTGATTTCTTCTAATACTGATACCCCCCATTCGTTCTCTACGGTTTCCCGTCTCGAATAGTAGATTCCTGTTAAGGCAGGGTTAATTCCTTGATAAACTTCTGTTAAAGAAGCATCAATCATTTCCTGTACTTTCTGTTCGTTTACTGGTTTTGCCATTATTTCTATGTTTTAAGGTGTTGCTGCGCTAATTGCGTTAGTTAATTTTGTGCTATCTATTCTAAAAGCGGCTTGTCCTATATCAAAAAGTAAATCATTTTTTTGAGCCTGTGATAAATCGTTGTTCTGCCTTATATTTCGCTCCACTTTATCGCCGTCCTGTTTACTCGCTACATCCCACTCGCCATCAATATCAGATTGGTCGTCGTCTGTGAATAGCCAATCAATAACCGCTTTCTTTAGAGTGTACCAAAAGACAGGCTGAATATCTACATAATCTATATCATTGGAAAGCTGCCAAAGACTTTGAGAATATGCTTCCGTTATATCTTCGGCAAAATAAGAATTGCGGAAATCCAACGCCTGTTGCTCTGTAAGCTGCCCACTGTTAGCCTGTAATATTATTTCAAGTTCCGCTACTGTCATAAGCACATAAACCCCAAATTGCTTTGAGGTATTATATTAAGGATTTAGACTAAAATTAGTCCTCGTTAATGTCTAAATCGCCAATAGGAACTTCTGGCGTGATCCCACTGTTCACAATAAGATCAGCGTCAAGCTGCGTCCAGAATAATCTGTCACCGATCACTGCTGAAACATTATCAAGCCAAACCTCTGCGTAACGGAGTGTTACTGGACCAGAAGTGGACGCTCCAAAAGTAACTGCCGCAGTATTACTTGCGTTGTTACCACTCACGGTCCATCCACCCGCAGAACGAGCCACTGCAATTCCTTTAGCCACATACCCTGTGTAGGTAGTTTCTGTGCCTAAAGTTGAATCATCCACAACTACGGCACTTGTCATTAATCGAACATAAAGACTGCCTGGTGAAACTGAACCTAATAGTCCACCCGCATCACCAATCTTTAAAATGTCGGTGTTGTTGAAAATCAACAAGAGTACATCATTTTCGAAATCATCTGATTTACTTCCCATAACTTAAAAATTTAATTAATTAATACTTATCATTTCAAAGGTAGCTAATATTTCTATTGCCACTGTTTTATTTTTTGGTGCTTAATCACTATGACAGGTCTATTAGAATTAGTGCCAATTTTGATTGTGCGCCATCTTTTCCAAAAAAACAAATGCTTAACTTCTTTACAATAGGACCATCTAAAGGAGTGCCAATTCACCACACCATACCATATCCCGCCATCGCCGATTATAGATGTTTTGATTGATAGAATCTCACCTGCATTAGCTTGGTATATATCATCTTCTTTTCTTGCAGGGATATATTTCAGTCCTGCCATCACTACCCAATTTCCATCTTGGATCATTTTCGTTTTATCCTTATCGTTTTTATGCAGGTTGTCAGAGATATATTCCACATCCCTTATAAAGTTATTGCCTATTAATTTTCCATCGGAGTTGAATCGCTCACTATTAGGCACTTTAAATAGGTTGACAAGGTTATATACCCTATTTCGCCCAATGTGCCAAGAAAGGGCAATAAGGAACGTTTCTTTGGTCTTTTTTCGGTCCTGTATAAATATCCAATAATCATTTGCATAACCGTTCCACCCTTTTTCATCAAACCTGGAATCATCCATTACCCACCAAAAAAGTAATGCTTTCTTCCCAAGACCTTTTAAAACCCAAGCTATCGGGAATAGCAGTGCCAACGGTTGAGCCGTCATTATCAAAATAAATAACCCAAGCCATCTTGTTACAGCCCATGATTTTCTAAATCCATAAAGCAGCCAAAAAACCAGAAAGTTAAGAACTATCAAAGCCAAAAGCACTTTATAAATAACCCAAATTATATATAATATTGTTCCTACCATAATTTCTATTTTTAGTTACCCATTATCCACGTTGTAGCGGTTACTTTTATTAATGTTCTTTTATCGTATTGAGCTAAAGTTAGACCGCCAACATTCTGATTTAGCGTGTCTGTCGTTATAGCCACCGTTGTTACTCCTACTCCCAAATTGATTATCACGATTTCTGTTCCAACAGGGAAAGCAACCGAACTATTA
>Ga0114923_10000691_pt1 | contig 25205 bp, 60 predicted proteins | sample SumtaG_FD_89578 | JGI IMG/M metagenome (GOLD analysis project Ga0114923, IMG submission 89578) | Deep subsurface microbial communities from Indian Ocean to uncover new lineages of life (NeLLi) - Sumatra_00157 metaG | ecosystem: Environmental > Aquatic > Marine > Oceanic > Sediment | place: near...
ACCCAGTCACTGGGGCCACAACCCAGCCGGCTTCTACCAATCAGACCGCGCGCCCAACATATATTTATATTCTTACCTTGTTCCTTTTTCTTTCCTCCGTTTTGAGAGATCACTCTCAGAGTATTTATAATCTACATCTACATCATATGCTAACCAGACTGTTTTGTCACATACATCACAACCATAACCTCTGGCCATACCGGAATGTATAGCATCATATTTTTTGAAATGACCACCACATTTACAGACTCCGTTATTAAACTGTTCAGATTCTCTCCATTTTGAGAATTGCCAAACACCAATACCCAATGCTCCAAGCACAGCTATTCCTATGATCAACGGCATGATTTATCCTTTCTTGTATCAATTGATATAATAGTTGTACAGATTCATACAAATTTGGAGCGGACGAGAGTTTTCGATTATCTCCGACAACCACTCGGGAAGAGTGGTGCTCTACCTCTGAGCTACGTCCGCTTATATTTCCAAGCTAAAAGTTTCATCCCTATATATCCGGGTAAAAATGCTGGACTTATAAAAGTTAAGATAAATGAATCTTCTTCATCCTGTATAGCTATCCATGTTCCCCATGAACATGCAACAAATAACCATGTCCCCTTATAATAGTCATTTAAAATTGCGAAATAGAACATAATAGAACCAGCAAATATACATGAAAATAACATCATAATTGGAGATAAAACATTTTTAATATAATCACTAAACTTTTCATAATCTGGGCACTCTTGTCCACATCGTGCTCTTACAATGCATTTTTTGCATGGCCATTTCATATGATTTCTTTCTTTGTAATAAGTATAGTTATTGCCTTCTTCTATCGGGATGAGCTTCTTCTGTTACTTCTACATTTCGGTTAGGGCCACGGGTGGCACCACCTCTTCTTAGTGTTGGTCCGGTGTCGTCTGGAGTGCCTTCAACTTCATCTGTACTCATCATAGAGTTGTATTCTTTTTCCATTCCAACAGGATCCTGATAATATTGTTTCATTATGTCCATCATATCTTCGGGACTTGAAAAGGATAATTCAACACAACCAATTTTGGCTATGCATCCTCCATTGATTGTATGCCTAATGATAATGTTATAATTTGAAACTTTATTAAATTCCATGTTCGTGATTCCTTTCGTTACATCAAGTTGGTTCGTCTCATTGAATTAGCGAGACGTTCTACATTTTTGTTGAGTTGTTGCATTTCAGTAATAAGAAGGATTTTGAAAGCCCAATCTATAATCTGATTGTTGTCATGTTTTAAAAATATATCCGCTTTTTCTACTTCGCTTTTGACTTCATTTATTGCATGTTTCAGAGCATAAGGATCCATTTTAACTCCTTTGAATTGCTTTTTTATCTACGTTGTAAGATATCCAAGCTTTATAGCCACAACCAGATTTTGGGCAAGCCCATCCACGTCCGCCTTGCGAATCTATCATCCATCCATTTAAAACTAAATTTGAACCGCAATCTGGACATAAGCCTTTGTTCCATTTCTTTTTCTCTGAACGTCTTGCAAAGAAAACAAGACCTCCCATGAGACAAAGAACTATTACTGCGAATGCTATTTCACTAGGTTCCCACATTTTTTTCACCTCTTTCTAAACATCATTCTACCAACACCATCGTCTTCAATTTTATATGAAATCTGCCAGAAATCTCCGTCTGTATAATTCCACCGATTATCTATATGTTTGATAATTTCTTTTATAGAAAGACTTTTGACATTATCAATAGTAGGATGTTGTAATAGAGTAATAAGATGTTGTTTAAGTTGATCAACATTTTCAAAAGTATAGATTTCCTCAACGATGTACTTATCATACCGAAGAAGTATATATTCGACTTGTTTTTTCATAATTCGCCTTTTAAATTTGGAGCGGCCGGGGAGATTCGAACTCCCGATGCACTAGGCGTCAGCTTGGAAGGCTGATGTTATACCGGACTTAACGACGGCCGCTCAAAGTTTATTGAACTCTTTCTTTTCTTCTATAGTTTTCTCTTCTTGTGGTTTAATTTGTTCTGGAGCAGGCTCACGTTTTTTCTCAGAAGGATTTCCGATTTCAGTCCATAGTTTGTTGAGTTTATATAATTTAATTGTTTGAATGAGCCCTTTTAATTTTTTACCTTTGAAATTATACTCAAATGGTTTTGTTAGAATTACATAATTAAAAGTAGTATAAAAATTATAAATGAAAACAAGATTTGATTCGTGTTTTGGCCATGCCAACGTTTTAAGGTGCTTCATTTTATCACTATCGTCACAATATACAAATTCTGAACCTGTATCTATCCAATGTTCTGGATGTTCATTTATTGACGTAGCAATTTCATCTATAATTTTATCTTCACTAATTAGAGAAAATGAAGTTGTAAATGATAATAATATAAAAAGAGTTACTAAACTAATTTTGAGCTTCATAAGATTCTCTCTTTCTCAGCTTTGTTTAAAAGCTGATTCGGGCCACCATGATGTTTTTTCAGGTTTTCTTAACACTCTAACAAAAGATGTTTCTTCAAGATGCTTGATCATTGCATTCTCCATAACGTCTCCATAAATATGCTGGATAAATTCAAACCTCTGAGCACTTATTACGCGGTCGCAAGCATCATTACATTGGTCAGCAATATCTTTTTTACAGTCTTCACATAACCAATGAATTAAAGATAGTTTATCACATCTTTCGTTACATATTGGTCTGACAACACATCTTCTACATGCCCAATGAATTTCTCTATATTGATTGTATTTATCTACGTAAAATCCACCCATTATTTTCACCCGCTGTGATAACTCATGTTTGGGCCAACTCGCCTGATGCATTTCCATTCTCGCTCTTTCCAGTCAATTTCATATGCAACAACATCACCGTATTTTGCTTTTCTTAAATTGTTTGGCCAGTTTTGATCAAAGGTTCTTTTTGATTCATAGAATTTATTTTTGCCATAAGGTAATTTAACTTTATAAAGATTCATTAGTCCCACCATGATTGGATGTGTTTTCGCATCATTTTGAAAAGGAGATCTAAATCTTGCTCTCTAAGCTCAGTTTCACGCTGACTAGCAATCTTGAAATCTTTCCTCTCATTTATTTTATCTTTATCTGTTTTAACATTTGGATGTGTAATGACTGCCAATTTAACGCCTGGGGAGTTGATTGAATCTTTAAAGTTTAGTTTCATTCGCCCCCATTTCTTTTCATGGGATTTGAATGCCATTTCGTGATATTCATCTTTTATAAGTCTATCTAACAAATCAACACAAACTTTAATTTTATCTGCATCCTTAGTATGATAAACATGATAACCGTGATGACGAATAAGTTGCTCTGTTAAGTAAAGTTTGTGCCTCAAGACTCCATAGATATACTGATGATCCCATTGTCTATCTTTCCAAATGACAGGGAACCAAATCCAAAGATTTTTGATTCCGTAAATTAAATTGCGTCGAGTATCTTTTATTTTTTCATATAAGCGACTTTCAGCAACTTCGAAAAAGTCTTTTATTTTTTGAATGGTAAGCATTTAATCCACCTTACTTTAGTTACAAAAGTTGATCGCATCCATATCCATTTGATGAATGGTATTCTTGTATAACCACGTTCACCGAAGCGACCTCTCTTACCGAAAAACATTGGTCTTTTCGCATTTTTCCATGGACTTATAATTGTATGTTTCATAATTCACCTTTGATCATATTTCCCACCATCTATCACAAAACTCTTCAATAATTGCAAGAGAAGAATTTATTCTGTTTTTATTAGGATGATCTGATTCTTGTACTATATCCATAGCAAGATCTAGATCTCCTAAACATTCTTCTTTGATTTCACACTCTTCTCTTTCTTGTTTTCCCATTTTTATTCGCCTTTTTAAATTGGTGGCGGCACTTGGAATCGAACCAAGGATCGCTCGATTATCGGTCGAGTGCTCTACCAGGCTGAGCTACGCCGCCTTATATCAGTTCATTAGGATCAAACATTATTAGATTATTTGGCATGGCATCTGAAGTTATATCACAGCACTTTTTGACCAGAGTTAAATCAGGTGGGGCAAATGCCCACGATGTTTCTAGTTCATCATAGCTTATGTGTACTACAGGATATTTTCCGCTATGATGAATATCAACTCTTTGAACAGTATATTCGTTGTTTAGCATCTTTCGCATTTGACTATTTATACCATGCCTGTCTTTAGTAACTTTCAATGATTTAATAATGACTAAATCGCCTTCATAAAATTCTACTTCTTTCTTTTCTGAAGATACCTTTTTCTTTTTCACAAGTTTTTTTGCCATTATAGATCCTTTTGTTAGTTCTCTAATTCACTTTTAAAGTTGGATGGCGTGAGAGGATTTGAACCTCTGACCTGGTGGTTAACGGCCACCTGCTACTACCAACTGAGCTACACGCCATCATAAATTGGTAGTCATCATAAATTGGTAGTCCCGGGAGGGCTCGAACCTCTCTTCTTACCGTTATAAGCGATGTGCTCTAACCTGGTGAGCTACGGGACCATATGAATTAAAATTGGTGGAGCGGACGGGAATCGAACCCGCGACCTCTGCAGTGCAAAAGCAGCGCTCTCCCAGCTGAGCTACCTCCCCACATTATTTTTTAGCTGCTTCTTCATTGGAAGCAATATGTCTAACCTCACGCTTGAAATCTTTTCGAATTAGAGCAAATTCAAACGAGTGAATCTTTTGCATGATCTCTAAGACATCCATACCATCACCAGTTGCTTCAGAAATCTGTTTAATATTTTCCTCTGCTATTAATTTCAGATTTTTATCAATACGTTTTTCCCATGCTTCTAAAATCATATTTGTTGTTCTAACCTTTTGCTCTTTTGACAGTCCATTATTATGGACATTGAGTATGAAGAATATAAGATCATGAGCAAGAGTAAGTTTGTAATCATTTTGTAAATCTTGATCCATAATATTTTCCTTTCAATGGCGCCCATAACGGGAATCGAACCCGCTTTTCAGGGTTGACAGCCCTGCGACGTTCACCTAACCTTGCGTCCATATAGGCATTATTTGAACTGTTTTAACGCTTTTTTGTTGACCCACGATTCTGTAAAGTTTATAGCAATTGCATCTTCAGAAATAGGTTCAATGATTCTTTGATTATCTGACAATTTATCAATGACTCGACATATATAGTTACCGTATTTTTCATAATATGATGTTTCAGGAGTACAGTATTTTACGAGCCAACCATAGTCTCTTCCTAGCATGCACACATCTTCTTTGCTATACGTACCAGGATGATAATTAATTAAGTCGTTCTTTTTTAACTTTGAGAAAAAGTCGTGTTTATCTCTTGTTTCGGATAAGTGTTTCATTGCTATATTTATTTCCCTTCAAAAATTATGGCAGGGCGACGGGGAATTGAACCCTCGCTGGGAGGGTTTGGAGCCCTCCCTGGTCACTCTGACCTCACCCCTTAAATTGGATTTCGTAATCTTTGGCCCATTTCATTCCTTTGTTTTTATTCATAATAAATTCTTTATGGTATACTCCCATTCATTAATTCAGTCCACCCTTCCTTTATAAGTTTTGGAAGATATTTTTTTCTGAAAGCTTTCTTATCGCTCCAAAACTCGTAATGAGGAATTTCATTGAACTCGTATACCTGTATGGTTTGAAGTTTAAGATTTTGATTAACGTTATCAACATAAAATGATCCATTTTCCAGTGTTATTGTTTGCTTTCGTTTAGGATCTATTAATAGATCCTCTATTTTAAAAACTCTAAACATTTCTATATCTGGAGCATGATCATCGGTTTCGGTATAAACTTTTATCAATATAGCTTGCATTTTCACCTCTTAGTCAATTGCTAGAACCTGAAAAGAATCTTGACCTTCTTCATCAGCAATTCCATAACAATCAAGTTCTTCCCAATCCTTTTCGGATTTTACCCACACTGATCTTATATCTTTCACATCGAAGTCATAATATTGACCATTAATTGAAACAACCATTTTAAGGTCACCTGGGGCATCTTTCAATCTTCGTATGACGTCGTCTACTGTTGTTGCCATAATTAAATCCTTTCACTTTGTTGTTGTGCCACATCTTGCACAGAAGTCGAGTCTTTTTAAAGTATAGTAATTTGCTTTTATAGCTACTTCTGGATAAAGTCTGTGGTGAGTGTCGAATTGTTCACCAGTTGCAGCTTTAACTACTGTCTTATGACCAAGTAAAAAACAAAGAATTTTTTTTAGCATATTAACTTCCTTTCAAAAGTTGGTGCTTCCGACCAGATTTGAACTGGTGTAGACGGCTTGAAGGGCCGTTATCCTAGACCTGACTAGATGACGGAAGCACTTATTAAACTTCATTAATTGCGTCTGTTAGCTTTTTAACCATCAATTGGACTTCAGCTAAATCGTCTACGGTTATTGTTCTCATAGATGGAAACATTGGATAACCATTGATAGCTCTTGGTAGTGCTTTATCCATATACTCATAGAAGGCAGAAACTCTATCTTTTTCCAATTGTTTGATTTGAAGGTTATCCATATATATTATGGGCATAAAGATAGAACTAAGAAGATAATTATCAATGTCTCGTATCATTGTTGAGAAGAAAACCTTCTCCTTAAAGGTATCAGTGGCCAACTGTTTAATTTCTTCGGGTGTCATAACTTAATCCTTTTCTTTGTTCTTTTTAGGAGTTTGAAAATAATATACTTTTCCATCTTTCCTATAACTGTTTTCTTTAAGCGTTTTTGAAAGATCTATAGCAAGTTGTGGACTAGTAACAGAAAGACGGTTAATATGTTGTTGCTCTTTCCAAGTCAGTTCTCTACTCATCAATTTGCTCCCATAAGGGCATAGCTTGTATGGACATTGGATCCTCTAAAAGACTCAGATAAGGAGACATAAGTTCCATGAACTCGCTGAAAGTTCCAGAGAATACATTACCTTCTGGGTCATCAATTGGATCATATATAACTATATGTCCTGGTTCATCAAAGCAATAAGCATATTGTCCTTCTCTGATTTTAGCAGCCAGTTTTCCTTTTTCCTTGCAACTACTGCAGATGGTTTTTAACCAACCATGATCACTCTCTACCTTAGCAGGTTCACCACAATTTTCACATGTTTCTGTAGACTTACTTTCATATTCAGAAACAATATCGTGAGCTTTATCGTCACCAGATAGATAGAATCTAAGACCACCAAACTTTTCTTTAACTTGTCTGGCAGTAACATCATGTCCTTTCAGTTTACTACATAGCTCATCAAGGAGAAGGAACCATCCTCTGCCGCAAGCAAGTCCCCACGCCATACAAGTTTTTCTCATATCTCCGCCATAATCTTTGAATATTTTGGGATACTTTTTCACAAGAACGATTTCAAGAATTTTATGCATTATTCACTCCTTATGTGTATTCAATACGACAGATTTTTTCAGTATTCGGTGAGAGTATGAAATCTCTTGGCCATGTGTCGAGTATGACTTTACCGAATGGTTTTCGATATCCTGCTGATTTATATGCAACTGCAATTATATTACTGCAAAATAGAGGTTCAACCATTTCACCTAATTTCTTTGGAGGTGGACTATCATCTTTTCTTAGAAATGGTAATACTTTTTTATAAAATCTTTTCCAAGCACTTTTCATTACTTGATCATAATTATAGGGAAGACCGATTCTTTTCTTGAAATATTGTTGAGCTGCTCTGATTTGTTCTGGAGTAGTTCCGATTGGTCTAAGTAACATAGCTTCTTGTATCCATCGGTTAACAAAATTGCTCAAACTTCCTTTTTGTAAGTAGTTTACTCCAGCAGTTGGATCAGCATCATAACCAGCTATAGTTTTTTGATCATATACAAATTTAGAAGAAGTGTATGGACTTGCCTGAAACAAAGTCATCATTTTAGCTTTGAACTTTGTAAATCCAGACTTTTGAATCTTCCTCTTGGGTGTAAATGTAACCATAATATCACCTGGTTTAACTGCATTTAAAAACTCTTTTTTGGTAACCTTTGGAGTTGACCGTAAATGTTTTTTAATGCCAGGTGTGACAAATGCTGCCATTTCACTAACTGGTATCTCACTTTCAAGAATCAAATCAAGTAATATTTCTTCCCTTAAGTCCATTACAAGAACCTCGTTTTTATATTTTGTTCTATTATTTTTACTTCTCCATTAACCATTTCCTTCCAAACATTATCTATGGTCGAAGCACAGAGTTCTGGAGTTTTAAATGTTACACGTGATCCTTCTTCGGGCACAGCTGTATAAATGATTTTATCTCTATGAAGATCTGTACCAAGTACAATATTACCCCAATATCCACCAACGTGATCTCCTCCTTGGACAACAAGAGACATTTGTCCATTGAGTACATTCTTTTGCCAGTGGTGCCAGGTGCCTGATACGCCGCGATACCATTCATTATTTTTTGGATTTAAATCAGCTTTCATGTCTAGAAAGTTCATTTCAATCACCTTTCAATTATAAGATTTATTCCACCCTCACTCTTTGTTGCCCCGCATGAGCATATTAATGGAGATTGAGTAATATCGCTAAATAAAGTCATCTGATCTATCCAAGAATGTCTTTGAAGACCCCAAAAATCTCCACTGCCGAGTGTTACAGCTACAACATTAACATTCATCATTCTATAAATTTCAGCTATTGCTGTATGAAGAACCTCTTTGCAAATAACGATACCAATTCTTCTATTTTCAGAAATGGGGAATGCTTGCAATTTTAAAGATTGAGATACCTCTTCTTTCCAGAAAATACTTATCTTTTGTCTGACTCCTATAATCTTTAAATCTTTATCAAGAAGGAGAACAGATGTATATCCGGGATCATAAGATTTCCCAACACCAACTACATAGTGGTTAATTTGATTATCTTTATACTTAGACAATTTCGAATGTAATGAATATGTATTTTTATAATCAAGAAAGTATTCTGGAAATACAAGTATGTCTTCATACTGTACTGGGTAATCATTTTTTTCAATTACTATCATTTGTTTCCTTTTATAGTTTATCCAATGTGAGGTCTTCCAAATGTCTTTCTAATATTTGAAGTTTAACAGGCCATATAAGTTGATCAACAAATCTACGTCCACAATTACAGTCATCATGACAGGTTAGAAAAACTCTTCTTTCACGAACGTCATTAAAAAATAATGGAGTCTCTTTTACTGTTGTTACTCTTAATATATGACCAAGCATATGATATATATCATTTCTTTTAACTGGTCTTGGTTTAGAATGAGGATCCCGAATATCAGGGTAAATATCTAATTCTCCATCATCATCTAAATATTTTCTTAATGGTAATCCAATTGCCATGACTTCTCCTTTCTTAAGAATGTTTTCGGGCTACTTTGTCAGCACATTGACTACCACCACAGCAGCCCTGTATGCATCAATTTCACCCTTGGAAACTTCGCCTTACTCCTGGTTAAGGATTATCAGTTACGAACCAAATATCAACACACCTATTAATTATAAAGTTTTAAATACTTGAAAAATGTTGGCCATTCATATCGTGGTTTAAACACCAACCCAACTTCTTTTCCATCAAATGCAAGTTCGGTTATAATTTCATAATCATCAAACTTCTTTGCCCATTCACACTCAGCTGGAGTAATTTTACATGTTGCTTTTTTGAATGAGGTTTCTAACCATTCTTCCATTATTGGATCGTCTTTCCATTTAAGATAACCCATAAGACCAGCATGACCAACAGAGTTTATTGCATGACCAAGATCAACCCAATCTAATATCAATATGTACATTTTTAGTTTCATTATATGATCCTTTCAAAATTGGTTTGAGACCAAAATAGAAAGCATTTGTGCGTGTCCAGGTCGCTCATAAACCCAATCCTGCATCCAAGGGTTCACCACTAAAACTTTGCCGCCATTCGAAGATGCTAATAGTGGTCTATCATGGACTAACCCGACTCTGTCGAAATTGGTTAATTCCGGAGTCCCACCGGAAACATAAATGCCCTCGATGCACGCACAAAATTGGTGGACTGGCCTGGTTCCTATGGCCAAGATATTTCAACCGATCTGTTTCAGTACGGTCCAGCCCATAATTGGCGGCCCGCACAAGAAGATGTTTAAATCTCCTATGACGGAGATTTAGCGCGCGCACTTGATATTGGGCCATAATTGGTGGAGGCGGCGAGAGTCGAATCCTTTCGATTAGAATCCTGCTTTCTTTATATTTTTACTACTTCTTGAGTTGAAAATTTCAGCTATAGTATATCTCTTCTCAGGTAGATCATCACTTTTTCCAAGGGCTTTTAGTAAGCTTTTTGTTTCTTCATTTACTAAAGGGCGAGTTTCAACAACATCAAAACATCTTCCAGGTCTCAAAAGAGCGTCGTCAATATTTTTTACATCTGGTAAATTAGTTGAGAGAATCATTTTCTTTTTCTCTAAATAGTTAATGATAATACTATTTGAGGAAGTTAGAAAATTATACATAGATGTATTTCCTTCTTTTCTTGGACGAAGATGATAATCAATATCTTCAATGACTAAAGTTGAAAAGTCTCCAAGAAGAAACTCTATGAATATTTCGCTACTTTCTATTACATGTTGGTCAGATGTAAATGCCACTTTGACAAATCGATCTTGTTCATATCTCTTTTTTAGTAAATATCTTATAAGTCTTGTTTTACCAGTACCTGGAGGTCCTATAAAAAGTATTACTGGCTCATCACTTTCTAAATATTTATCAAATAGTTGATCAACATCTAAATATGGATATGCCTCTTTTATAAAAGTATCGTTTATCTCCTCAGTGATGTATGCACTCGATATTTTGGGTGGACTATAATAAAACCAACTTAGTTCCATGTTGATTTTATTTTTAGCAGAGATATGTTCAATTTGCTTTTTAAAGAATTCGAAATAAGAGCTCGCTAATTCAATGGAGTTTGAAAATACTTCAACCGTTAATTGTGTTTCACCTATTGATACTAGAAAGAATGTGTTATCCTTTTGAATTAAGCATATGTCTCTTTCAAGAATGATAATTTCGCCTACTTCGGCAAGATATGGTAGAACATTTTTAAGCGGTGTTTTAATAATGTTTATATCATCTCTGGTAGAAAATCTTAAGTCATAATTATCGAAGATTGACATTATTACTTTTTGATTTTTAAGTTCTACTATATTTTGAATTATTTGAAAAGATCCATGAGTAGATTTTACATAGTTTATTATATCTGATCGACTTCTATGAGATTTTATTGGTGTAATAAAATTTTCATGATCACCGTCAGAATCTTCCGGAGGAGTAACATCCTGATTATCAGAACGTTTGGGTTCTTCAGAATGTTCAATTTCTTGACTCATTAATATATCCTTTCTTAATTTATAACCTCCACTTTTATTATTCAATCTCGATAAAAGTGGAGGTCATGAGAATTGTGGTGGAGGCGGCGAGAGTCGAACTCGCGTCCGTAAAAGTTCAAATTAAGCATCTACACTCATAGTCGCTTTCTTATACTGACAGGGTGGTAAGCGACAACTCCCTGCCAGGGTCCTGCCTAAATTTCGATCTCATTGGCTCGGCAGGAGCGCGTTGAGATCTATCTCTCTAGTCGTCGCCCCATCCCAATCCGAGAGAATAATTGGGTGGAACGGATTATGCCGCTAGGGCAAGATCAGTGTGATAATCATCTGCGATTATATTTAGTTTGGCATGTTAATTCGGGGTAGAATGCCATCCCCGGAGTGCAACCATCATCTCTTCTTCCACGTCGATACCTTTTCGCCCCCTTATAGATTCATTAAAATGCTTCTTATAAAGTTTCCATCGCAACCTTTGAATTGCTTCATGATGGGACCCATTGCCTGCATTTTGTTTTTGTAGCTGGCCAGATCAATATTTTCTGCTATCCATAAAGTAACTTCATACTTTGTTGCCTGTTTGGGAAGATAGGATTGTGCAATTTCAATTACTGGAGAAGTTAATGAATCTTTTAACTCTTGGATTTTCTTATTGACTACTTCTTTCAGTTGTCCAAGATTAAGACCGCGAACATCAACTTCAGTTAGGTGTTTGTCAATATATAACTGTCTTTCTTTCTCCTGACTAATATACCTCTTGAGCAACTTGATAACATCGTCGTCAGTTGCATCAGCAGGTTTTTTTCCGATCTGTGGGAACATGCTAATGATAGATCTGGAGACAGTTTTTTGATTCTGACTTTTTTCAAGCAATGATTGTTGTGAAGTTATAAAATCTAAATCTCCAGAAGACTCAGTTTTTCTAATTTCAATTTCAGCCAACATAGCTATTTTAAGGTTAGCTCTTATTTGTTTCAATATTTCAGACATATTCACCTCTTTTATGGTGGTGTTTATATAGTTGTTTGTTTACAATTCGTCTTAAGTGGTAATAAGGTTCACATGCCTTATTACACATTACTTTAACTATACAAGTTATGCATGGGCATTCTTTAGATTTTCCACTTATATATATTTTACAACTTTTTGATTCTAGATTGTCATATGCAACACAACCCTTACATCTATGACCCTCTTTAATATGCATCACTATCTCCAAGGTTGAAATAAAGTGGGATTGTTGGCATTCATTCCTTGGTAATTACTCCATTTTGACTCTCTAACAAAAGGAGTATTATCAATACCTCTTTCAATTGCTCCTATAAGACTTCTCATTTCACCTTTAGAAGTTAGATAAACGAGGCATAAAATCTCTTGTCTGTCGGGATCTAGACTTGGAATTTTTTTACCTTCATCAAATTCTTTTATTTCTTCGTCAGTTAGTTTTCTTTTAACCCTCCATTGTTCAGATATGAAAAACATAGCGTCAGCGTCTTGATCGTCTGCAATGTTTGTGACCATACTTGCATACCCTTGAATATCGGTTTCTTCTAACGACTCTGGATCAAGAATGACCGGTGTAAATTGATTTTTTTTGATCAGGAAAAATGATGGATACATTATACCAGTTTCATTTAAAGTCATGCAAGAAGTATCGAATATACTTTCAGCTAAAGATTTGTGATTTTTGTTTATGAGCATCTCAGGTTTAGGATCTTTTAATTTGCCGTAACGAGATAGATTGAATCCTCCCTTAAACCCTTTCAAAAATGATTCTTTAAGGATTTCAAAAATTTTTTTCATTCTCCACTCCTTTGTATGGAGGGCCGGATGGGGCTCGAACCCACGTAGCAAGGATTTAGAGTCCTTCGTTCCGCCATCTGAACTACCGGCCCACCAAGTTAAAAGTTTAAAGACCTGACTTCAATATTTCCACCATAGTCGACACAAACTCCATGCTCTTCAGAATAGTATGGAGGTTCTTCTATAGAATATTCTCCCACAACATACATATCATGAAATTTAACTATTTCATAATCAGGGTGAATAATTTTAATTGTGTCTATTATCCAAAGGTCTACTCTATCTACCCATATTGAAGTTTTTCTTTTATGACCTAAAGTAATCATTCGTTCAGGATTAATTGAACTAATCATAAGCACTTCAAAGAAACAGGTAGTTGAATATGTTGGGTCAGTATTTCCCAGAATAGTAATTGTAGTCGGTTTTTGTTGAGCAATTTTTTGTGCAATTCTTATGGACTCTTCATTCATAATAAATTCATCCTTCTGAAGATTTTACAATCTTCATATCTAGTCCACCAAGTTAAATGTGATCATGACCAATTAACAAATTACCTTCATCTGACATATATACTTTGACTATAAGTCCATTTTTCAAAGGACAGTTTGAAGGCAATGTTTTGTGATCACAATGCTCTCTTACTTTTATAGAATCATCTATGAAACAATTGCATTTATAACAAGTTCCCCCTTTCATAACAGTTTAGAAGAGGACAAATATCACAGCATAATTTACCGAATGATTCAGCTAGTGTGCTCATAATAAGTTCATCTTTCTGAAGATTTTACAATCCTCATCTGAAGCAATTGCTGTCACTTCATTATTAAGATCAGGTTCACGAAATTCAACATAGTTGATACCGTGTAGCTCTAATTTCCGTTTTAGATTTTCTAACTGTTTGAGACCCTTAACACCCAGATAGATGAGGGTTTCATTTTTCCAACGGAAATAAGGGCTGTGAAGCAAGTATTCTGCTAACGCATGACCTGCCTGCACAGCCCGTTGTGAATGAGTTAAGTCCTTACGCACAATCACGTAGAGCTTCATCAAGCAACCCCAACCACTCAGATTTGATGGCGTCGAGCATATAAGAACTTGGTTTGTTCTCATCTCTGGGTTGCTCAATTAAAGCATATGGAGTGTTATTAAAGAATTGACAATACATGATATGAGTATGTCTAAACTCTTTCACATTCCAATCTAAGTTATGATAAGCAGTGATTGAATCAGGTTCCGCTTCATCATAAACCTTCGGTTTCCTTAAAGGCTTGCCGAGTTTAATTTGTTGTGCTAAAAACTTCTGCTCTTCCTTGATTTTCTTTTTAAGCTCTTTGAAAGTCATTCTAAATTCCCTCCTTGATGTTATTTTAAATCAACATTAAAAACGGTTATATGTCGTTTTAAAACAACAGGAGGGTCTCTTGAACGACCCTATGGCGGGGTTACCTATCCACCTTCTTTGTCACTATATTCTCGATCTTCGGACTGTGCGGGGGTATTGTCACACCAATTGCAGGCGCCGTCTATGCAGTCAGTTTCTTCATGAATGCTGCTTTTTTCCTCGCTGTAGTCAGTAGGATCTTTACATTCTTTTTCCATACTAAGTCTCCTTTATAAATGGAATTTGATATATGTTCTAAATTAAATTGGTGATTGCTCTTTAGCATCTCTTGCTCTACATTGTATATTTGCTATGTCAGTTAAACACTGGTTATACAAACCGTGATATTTCGTCCATTCTGTAACATGATTGGGGTGAACTCTTCCTCTTCTCATTGTTTGCGCAAGAGCAGTTTTAATTAAGTTGTTATTATTATGTTTTGCGAAACACACTTGAGTACAATTAACTTTGATAATACATAGATCACATGGATTTTGCATTTTTACCACCACTTGATTATTTCGATAAATTTCATTATTCCCAAACCAAAGATAAAGGCTATGAACAAGAAACTACTTAACATGACAATAATCCAAAACCAATCTATTGTTTCAACTTTTATTTCAGAGAATTTTGCTTTTCGTTTACTGTATTTTGTATAGTCAGGACAATGTGTAGTTCTCATCCAAGGTGTCAGTTGACGAATATGACACGCTGCTTTAACTAAACAATTTGACTCTGGTCCACATGGATCAACGTTTTTGAAATAATTTATTATGTTTCGTATCTTTTTCATTATTCGCCTTTGGTGCGCAGGGACGGGATCGAACCGCCACAGTCCGAGGACGGGAGATTTACAATCTCTTGGTCTCGCCAACCATGCCCAGCCCACGCTTATTCATTTTTTTGTTCTTCTTTGGACTTCATGAACCACACTAGAAAAACTTTCAAACACTACTGGTTTGAAATTCTTTCTAACATAGAACCATATTCCGAATTTTTTAATTTGAAGTTTATACTTATTACCGCCAAGTTCAACTATATGGAAGTTTCGTTTGGAATTTTTATGTGACACCGCCCCATGATTCAAGCCCTCCTTTTTGTCATTTTATTGAGCATGTATTGATATTGATTATGATAAGAATGATTACATCCCATCTTTATACACCATTTAGTTATCGGATTCCTTAAGAATAACAATCCACAATAAGCACAATACAACCAAGGAAGACGTTTGCTTAACTTTCTTGGTTTGTGAGCTTCAAATGAGTATGTAATTTCTTCATCTTCTATATCAGCTTGGACCCAGTAACCACCTTTTTGTGCCATGGATGATCCTTTCAATGATGCAGTAATTGCAAAATGTTACGTTTTATGTAATGTTTTGCAAATGAAATGTAATGGTAGGCGCGGTAGGAGTCGAACCTACGTATTTCACCTTGTAAGGATGACGGCTAGCCTCTCGCCTTCACACGCCCTTAAAATTATGGAGATTCATTTTCCAGCCCATAGTGCTCCATTAACTCCTCTAGAATTGAGTGAATATCTGTAGTAAGTAGTGTTTCTCCATCAATACCAGGTTCACATATAATAACCTCATAACCATCGGTTAATGCATATGATAGTTTCTTATGTCTATCTTCTTCTAAAAATTCAATTATTGTCATTATTTCAAAGTCCCATGTTTTCGGTTATCCGTTTGACTTCTGCTAAAGATTTAATTTTGTATGACATACTACCATCTTTCTTTTCTTTACTTTCTGTGGCACCTTCAAGGGCTAACATTATACATTCCATTCTTGAGCGTGCATTATGTGCTTGCATTTCATCTAAAGCTTCCCACATTAAATGAATCAGATTTTTTCTTGGAAGCTTTGTTAGAATTTTGTATAGTTTATCATTCATTTAGAATCCTTTCTAATTTATGGTGGAGAGAACAGGAATTGAACCTGTGACGACCGAGGTCTTCACCCTCGCGCTACTACCGGACTGAGCTATCTCTCCACGTGTGGCATTTTACTTCTGTCGATTTTCAGATATGCGAGCCGTTATTTGCTTCCACACGCCCTTAAAATTATGGGATTATGGAGATTCATTTTAACTGGGCATATGAATAGTTCTTAGTTTTGTATAGTATCTCATAGTTCCTCTTCCATAGATTAATGGAATTGGTTGAAGACCTTCCCAACAACCAGCACTGTTGACTGTAAGAATAACGATTAGAGACTCTGCCTTTTTTACGTCGAATATTTTCTTATAGTCAGGATCATACTCGGTGTAGCATGTATCATAATCGAGAAATACTTTATCAAAATATTCATTAGGAGTGTCTTCAAAATCAGACATCTCTTTGAGTTCATTTACATGCTGATGAAATCTAATGAGTAACATGATCTGTTCTTTGTGTTTCAATATCAATTGTTTTATGGTTTGATCTTCATCACTGACGAGTACAAATATAGCAGCTTCTCTAGACATAACAATTCCTTTCAAATTTGGTGCCACGGAGCAAAATTGAACTGCTTTCTACCGAACTTTTCAGGCTCTACCGGTGAGCTACACGTGGTATCTATTTCTTCCGATTTTTAGATATGCGAGCCGCTATTTGCTTCCACATAGTTATGATGATAGATTTCTTACTTGCAAATAAATCAGCAAATATGATTCCTATAAATAGCACAACTAAGATTATAGCAACACTTTTTCCTATGATTACATCCATTGGTGGCATGTTTATTATCCTTTCACTTTACCCGTTATAGTATTCAGGTTTGTCCATTGCTTTAATAATGGGAATTAATTCAGGTTTTTCGTCAGCCACTGCTCTCTCGATGCAAATATCTGCTGGAGTTGAAAAGAACTTTAATTCAAGTTCCCATAGTGAGCTTTCCCATCTGTCTACATATCTTTTTCTTAAATGAGCGGCGTCAATAATAACAGTTTCATGACCAGCATAGAATAGAGATGCAACCATATATGCTTCAATTGTGCTGACCATATTCTCTGCCGATTGTAAATATGCTTCACCATGTAGGGCTAATCGAATTGCATCCCTACTTACAACTGGATGCCCTTGTTTTAATGCCCATGTTGTCTTTCCACTTTTTGGCAATCCGACTGTTAGAATTAGTTTATTCATTCTTCACCTTTGGTTTTCTTACCATCGTGTTATTGTCATTGAATTCTTTAAATCCAGAGGCTTCGAAGAATTCCTTGAGACTTTCCATATCTCGTTTACCATAGGGATTGAGTTCATTAAGAATTGTAATTCCACGCTTATCAGCTAATTTACAGACTTCAATCATCAGAGCTTTTCCTTCTCCAGTCCCTTCAAACTTTAGTTTAGCTTTGATTCGATTAAAGTAATAAACTGGGTTATCTAACCCTTCAATATGAATTATTGAACCAAAGTCAGATAATTCTGCAACCGAAGCATTTTTTGTAAACGCAGTTATTGTTCTCCAATCTTTACTGTTTGTATTGTCATGAACAAAAACTGTTATAGGACCATGTTTAACTTCGTATCTGTGAAGATGCTTCGTGATGATGTTTTTACTTTGAATTTTTCTTGGGCTTCTTTCCATTTTTCTTTAATTCTCTTATGAGGTTTTTTGATTGTCCATCCTTGTGTTCTCATGCTTAACATAATGTATATAGATTGCTCATAGTTCCAATTTTCATATCGTTGTATTTCCTTGGTACTGTATAGAGTAACGTTCCCACTCTCACTCTGAATATCAGCACGTTCTATATAAAATCTGCCAAGTCTGCCATCTTCTGGAAATGTAACTGTATAACCAATAGGAGGAACATCATCAACTTGAATTGTTTTGTGAAACCCACAGAGAGTTCTGTCTCCTTGGTTATCTCGTTCAATAAACTCTTTTATGAGTCTTGCTTTTCTCATTTCTTCTCCTTCCGAAAGCGGTTGAACCATCCTTCTGGGCTAATATAATCTGCTATAGCCAGTTGTTTCTTTCCCATTTCAATCTGCTTTTTCATAAGTTCTGTGTTACCGCCTGAAACATCAGCTTTGACTTTTCTAACTAATTTCATCTTCGAGTGATCAGTTCCTATCAAAGCACCGCAATCTTCCAGAGCCATATGCCATAGGTTTACATGATCATTGTGGAATAAAATGCCATAGTATCCTTCACCTATATGAACTCTTTCATATTCTTCAATTTCAGTTTTGAGTGGAGAATAAGATGGTCCAGCTATTCTGAATGGAGTTGGTATTTCGGTATAGACTTCGATTCCCATAGCAACATATCCTTTGATTATTTATTGTTGATAAAATGAAAAGCTAAACCGACCATAGTAGTTCGATCCATCAACTCTTCAATGATTGTAACAAAATCGTCAAAGTCTTCTTTTGATTTATTCCATTTAAAAATAGAGTAGTCTCTACCTGGACAATTTTCATAATAAACATAAAGAAGATTATCATCTAAAGTTAACCCCAGAAATAATTCTTCAAAGTATACATCATACTTTTTTCCAATCTTAAAATTACCTCCACCGATTGCCTTTAGATTTATACTGGAAATAAAATCTTTAAATTTTTCATATCCTTCTGACATTATGATTGCCTTTCAAAAGTTGGCGGAAGGGACAGGATTCGAATGTCATATGCCCTCCAGTTCAAAGCGATCTTTAAATTCAGCAATAAATCGTCGGATGTCTTCAATGCTACTTTCTTCCTGTTCTTCTTCCATGGCACTTATAGCATAAATCCGTTGAAAAAGTCCTTGTGGCAGTTCCTCAGCGGCTATCTGGACGAATCTAAGAGCCAGATTTTTGGCCACTCCATTGTGAGCGACGATGTTAAACAGCTTGATGCGCTCGTTGGTGTGTGAGATTAACCGGGTAATGAATTTGCGACGTCCTTTGTAATATTTTCGTCTCTCGTCGGTGAGATTTCCTTCACGCATTAAATTGTGTAAGTTTTCTAGCTGGACCTTGAGCTCGTCGCGCCTCGTATGTACAGAGCTAATCGGCAGCTGATTGATCTGAGCTGCCTGTTCAGCGTACCATTGATCAAAATCCGTATGTATTTTGGTCTTCATAGTAACATTATCCTTTTTTGGTTAACCTTCCCATACTGACACAACATTGGGAAAATGTTCCGGTTTAAGAAATTCACCACGCATATTTATTTTGGTTGATACATATTTATATAATATGCTGCATCTGATTATAGATTGATTTACACACATTGGAAAACATATGCAATCAACACATGGCTCTGTTATTTTAACCATTTTGTTCCTTTCAAAGTGGCGGAGGGGATAGGATTCGAACCTACAAGGCTTTTGACACCCGACGCTTTTCAAGAGCGTTGTCACACCATACTTGACCACCCCTCCGTTTAAATTTCGTATTGTTTAGCAGTGCTCTCAACTAATAAAGTACATTGATTAATCCCAACATTTGATACTGGAATTAAATAAGCTTTATCAATTTCAGATGAATAGACTCCAAAGAAATCGGCATCATTGGTATACGGACCTATTGTTCCTGAACATTGAAATACTATTTTTCCTTCTGAATATCTAGCATGTTTACATTGAACTTTTTTCAATCCATTATTCATCTCAACAACTAGATCATATCGTTGATTTTCTCCATATGGAAATGATACAGAATAGCCTTTTGCTAATAGCGCTTTAGCAACTGCTAATTCAGTCAAACTTCCTTTTCGTCTTCTCTCTTCCATTGTTTTTCCATCTCTGTCATTAATTGATTAAAAGTCTTTTCTGGATCTTGGAATGCAAAAGAAATTGTAATTAGGATATCATTTCTTAAATCTAAATCTTCATTTATTGCATTATAGAATTTATGTGAAATGAGAGCTGTTCCAAGATCTTTTTTGAAAAGTCCACTATTAGAAATAACTTTTAATGCAACATGTTTTGTTTTTGTTTCAGGTGGGAGGTTTTCCCATTGTATACCCGACTCAACCTCACCAACTTTCTCTATTCTATAGTTCAAATTACCCTCCTTAATTTGTAAACATTTGAGACATAATCCAGGCAGATTTAAATGTATTAAACTTCTCTTTCATCTCTGGAGCTGAGCAATCTTCAATGCCTGAGTTACCTTCGACCCAAATATTAAAATGTTCTTTTATGACTATTTCCTCAGTTTTTGATAATTGGAGCTCTACATCAGAAAATAGTGACCAATTAAATATTATCTTGTCAGCCATTTTATTCACCTTAATCTGGTATAGTTAAGAACACTTCGTTATTCTTTCTAGCAGAATTTTTGAACCACACTATAGATTCATTTCTCATAAGCATTCCATCATAATATGAACGAACCATTATATCCAGTAATGGTTTAGCTCTTTGGAATATTGCTGGACATCCCTCGTAACCAAGACTATGTCTCTCTTTTTTGATTGAGAATGGAGTAGAATCTATGTCAGTCAACATTCCCATATCTATGTGACCTATCCTGGCTTCTCCAGTCAATACTGCCATAGTTGGACTTCTAAAGTCCCACTTAATTTCAATTTTATACATTCTTCACCCCATGCTAAAGCAGACAACATTGTTGAATCTGTTTGGTTTTTTCTCTAGTATGACATAGCCAGGAGATATAATCCCGTCCTTTCCCCTGCTCCACTCAAACCAAAATTCTTTCCTTGGAAATGTGTATATTCCTGGTGTAACTTCTTCAATGACTGCATAGTGATAATAACCTTCTTCATATATATCTCCGGAGTTGTTTCTAACTTCTTGAAATGCTGCATGACAACTTTCAAGCCATCCTATACAACGTGAATCCTTATGAGGAAACTCACGTGGTATTGTTGTTATGGTATATATTGGGAGCATGATTTTCCTTTCTTTCTCATCAATTGCTTTCCTTCATTAAGAGCTTCTTCATTTTACAACCCTCAAAATTTTAAATGTTGTAATTGATTGTCTACATTTAGCACAAATAATTTCAAGCTCATTTTTTTCCTCGTCCAAGATTGCCCATGTTGGTTCTTCGATGTGGCATCTTGAGTGCATATAAAGTTTTTCACTTCCTTCTCCGCAAGAAGAACATTTTTTACTCATGATTAATCCTTTCAAAAGTATGGCGGTGGGAACAGGACTTGAACCTGCACAGGCTATGAACCTGAACTGGGTAGCAACCAGCTCCAGTACCAAATTATGGTTATCCCACCAAATTATTATTTAAAATGCAAGTAATGATGTTCATGTGTTCCTGGTAGCCAAAGATATAATTGTCCTTTTACCCACCAGAATCTCAAGCCGATCATTAATAAGATCCATACCCATGCAGAAATTTCAAATCCTTTATTGTTTGTAATTACTGCAAGAAGTTCAAGCAAAAGAAATGGGCCCATTCCAAAACCCATTGCTACATAAAATCTTTTGGGTTCTTTCATCACATCATAGTTATTATATATGATTGCTAGTCTTCTAAGGAAAAAAGCACATATTTTCATAAAGATATTTTTCATGATCTTCCTTTCATTAAAAGATTAAACTGATTATTTAAAAATGCCTATGAACAATATGGTTAATATGATTAATATCAATGTACAGCCTACTATATTTGGACCAGCGATCATTATCGAATATGTGTGTAGATCATTATTTTTCATATCGTCTATAAAGCGGCAAAAATTTTCTTTCGTGCAACCATTTGAGAAATATACTTTCCATCTTACTTTTGGATCTGGGTCATCTGAACAAAATTCAAGCATCTTAACTAAACAGTATGTGAAAGCAAATGGGATGTAGTGATAGTATTTCATTAGTATTCCTTTCTCAAAAAAAATTAATTGGTGACGACGATGGGATTCGAACCCACGACTCGCAGCGTATGAGACTGCTACTCTACCAGACTGAGCTACGTCGCCACAGTGGTAAAGTAATGGGGGGAGGATACCGTAGAGGATACTGAGCCCTGCAGTTAGCTCAGTAAAGCTCAATTGTCTCGACTGCCTCCCCCATTATAGTTCATTAAATATTCATCTACACATTCTTTTAGGATATACATATATTCTTTATGATGAATATATAAATGATGTGTATGGCAAAATGGTAATAGATTTGATGGTTCGTTGTTTGTCCTATCCCCATTCACATGATGAGCAACTATAAATAAATCTTCATCACAAACGAGACATTTATGTCCATGATGTTTAAAACAAATAAATCTATAATTTACTTTTGCTTCTCCAGAAGCAACAGTTTGAGCGCTTAAAACTGCACCACATTTTCGAGAACAGGTTTTATTTTGGTTATAATTTTTTATTGCCTGATTACAAACTGGGCAGTCTCTTTTATTTATTGGATTTAAATAACAATAAAGTTTATGAGATTTTAATCCTGCACTACCATAAAGACCATTGCAGTATTGACAATGAACGCTTTTTATATTTTCTTTATGTGTTGGATTTCTATCTTCATGTCCAAGACTAGCCAATGAATTTTTTGATCTATTAACTGGGCATGAATTATAACTTTCAGAGCAGCATTCTTTACCATTTTTCAATTTAAATAAAGAAGGAGCCCCGCAACCATAGGAACAAAGCATAAAAGATTACTCCTTTTTATATTTTGTTCTATGGTAGCGGGGTCAAAGTAGCGGTGGGGGGATTCGAACCCCCGGGGTCAAATGACCACTGGGTTATGAGCCCAGCGAGATGGTCCAGGCTTCTCGACACCACATCAAATTTTACTCATCGCCGATGGATAGAATAATAACACGACGATTTTGCCGGTTGGTCAGATCCGGAATGAATTGTGTTTTTCCGAAACCAACTGCATCAATACGATCTTTAGTAACACCCTCATTGATCAGGGCAGATTTAACAGCTTCAGCGCGATTCATTGATAATTGGTCATTGTATACATTTGATCCATACTTGTCGGTGTGACCTTCCAAGGCCAGTAATGTGCCTGGATATCTTTTCATCAAGCCGGCAACTACCTGAACTACTCCCTGCGCTTTGGCATCCAGTTTGTAAGAATCGAAGTCAAAGAGGACTTTATCTTTGATTTTGACTGTTATTATGGGATCTGCTTTGACAACTTCGACTTCGGGATCTTCGATGAGAACCGCATCAACCAGTTTTCCTCCAGCGGCTCCGTAATAGGTACCACATCCGGATAAAAGTCCTATTGCCATCATCAATACCAGTAATTGTTTTGCTACTTTCATATTTCGCTCCTTTCAAGAGTGATCCTAAGGATCTGTTTTGGGTTAAACACCCGTATTAAGTGTTGCTTTACCCGGGTTGACAATTTCAACCGGAACTTCTTTTTCCCATTTCACTGTGTTCTTGTATGCCATGAGTGGGTTTTTGGTAATATCGTTTGCACTCAGGACATGAGTACTTTTATCCTCATAGTTCTGATTGTTAAGACAATGATTTGCCCACTCACTTAATTTTTTGAGATTTGTTTTTGAAATTTTGATCCCGTATTTCTTCGGAACGATACCACGGAACAATGAAATATTCAGTCCACATGTTTTACAAATTAACTCAGGGACGCCAATATTTGGAGTAAACCCACCTCCGTGCATGAATGCTGCAATCCCCAGATCTTCATGTGGATGTGAACAGTCGTTATCTTTTGAATCTTCAATAAGCTTCTTAAGCTTTTTCAAAAGACCTTTCCTCCTCTTAGAAATCTTGAGCGGCTTCCTAGTTTGCATCGCCATCATATCGACCATTGCTTCTCCGGGATCGGGTGTGGGTAATTCTTCATCCATTAACATCTGCAAACCTTTAAGAGTTTTCGTTTTGCTCATTGTTGGTGGCCAAAAGTTGTCTTTGAAGTATTCTTGAAATTTTTTTATTGCCTCATTCTCATCCTCCAAAGAGTCTTTAGCGATGATCTTGATTCCTTCCGCAAGTTTTTCTTGGGTTAACATAACATCATCCTTTCATTATAGTTTGGTAGCCCGGGAGGGCATCGAACCCACACGCCCACTAAGGGGCCACAGATTTTAAGTCTGTGATGTCTACCATATTCCAACACCGGGCCATTATTTACATTTAAGAAATTCGGCTAAAGCTTCCAAAACCTTTATAGTTCCATCAATTAGATCTGGCTCTCCGAGAATTAGAATAATAATTATTGTAATACATATGGGTATAGTTTTAAATAGAGTTATTGGAACTGAGATACTCGGGCTCCAGTTAATATTATGTTTTTGATTTTCCATCATTTGACCTCAGATTAAAGATAACCAACACGTAAATCAAGATGATAATACTTATCTCCAAGTTAACTAACGATCCTTCAACCATCGCCACCATGAAATTAAATATGATCATACCCCAACCCCAAGATTTGGCGCTGGAAAGTGTATTTTTTTCTTCTTTAATAAGCCACCAAACTACTTCGCCATAACCAACGCCGAATAGAAGAGATATCATTTCATCCCCTTTCAAGATCTTTTTTTAGATCTTCCTTCATAGCAGATCCGACAGCAAGAGAAGAGTCTTCGAGTGTGTCTCGGTCTCTTTTGAGATCTTCTTTCATTGTTGAACTGATTGCCATTGAATCATCGTTGAGTCTGTCTCGATCTCTTTTGAGATCTTCTTTCATTGTTGAACCAATTCCTAATGCCATTGTTACCTTCCTAATTTGGAAGACCCGCTTGGATTCGAACC
>Ga0114923_10000692_pt1 | contig 25179 bp, 55 predicted proteins | sample SumtaG_FD_89578 | JGI IMG/M metagenome (GOLD analysis project Ga0114923, IMG submission 89578) | Deep subsurface microbial communities from Indian Ocean to uncover new lineages of life (NeLLi) - Sumatra_00157 metaG | ecosystem: Environmental > Aquatic > Marine > Oceanic > Sediment | place: near...
ACCAGATGCTCTTTCCCCTTAAGGTCATTACCTTGCCTAAACATGTAACAATTGAACCCAGTCTCGCCGTTGAGTATCCCATCAACGGTACAAAGATGACTGCGTTTATTAAGGAGAACAACAAATGCCAGCAGTCTATTTCATAACGCTAGCGATTCTTCTTGTCGCACTGGTGATGCTTCTTGTTATCCACAGTGGTAACAGGACAGCCTTCACCTGCAGGCAGAAGCACATTTGCGACATCCTAGAACAAGCAGGAACCGCAGATAGTACGCAGAGACAGATACTGCTTACTCGTATAGCAAGAGATTCCCTAAAGCACCTGCATCCGCTTTGGGGGTTTGAGAAAGCACAAAAAGAAATGGAGATCCTTATGAGTGATGCACTTGAGGATCTCGAAGAACAACAGGAGAAGCATAATGAGTAAGAAAGAGAAAGTAAAAGCAGATGTGCTTACAGGGCATGTCTACAAAACAGAGGACCTGGCCAAGTTTAGTCTGTTCCCGGAGAACCGGGTAATAAATGAATCCCACACAGCATTCCTCACGCACAGAATATCGGAGCGAAACCTTCTACACATGCACCCCATCTTGGTGAATTCCAGATTCCAAGTGTGGGAGGGGCAGCACAGGCTTAAGTACTGTGAGGCGCATAAGGAGCCGATCTATTATCACATAGTAGAGAAGCCTGAAGGTATGACAGAGAGATCTTTCATTATTTATCTCAATAGTGGTTCACGCTCTTGGAGCGGTACAGACTTTATTAATACCTATGCAGACGCGCCGGATGGATATCCTGACTATAAGGTGCTTAAGGACTTCATGGCGCTGTATTCGCTTACTCGTACACAGTGCTCTGTAGCTATAACGGCGCTGAGCGGAACCAAGCAGGGTCTCAGTAAAGATGTGAAAGAGGGCAAGTTCAGAGTTAGAGATCTGAATAAAGCTTATGAGACTTTGAAGCTGATGAGGATAATTCATCTCGTATGTGATAGAAATTATTTAATGTCTCAATTATTCTGCTCAGCCATCTACAAACTCTTCTGCTTGCAGGGCTTCGACCCTGACAGGTTAATCAGCAAGCTATCCAGAGTAAGGACATCCCTCGTGCAGTGCGCCAGGGTTCAGGTGTATCTTGAAATTCTTGTGGATATGTACAACAAAGGCATCAGTAATAGCCCTAAGGCTATATCTGTAAGACAGGTAGAAGACGCCTATCGAGAGATTAGAACCATACAGGTCACTAATAGATTTATATTAGACTCCAGCCTCAGAGAGGTCAAGGACTCGACTCTACGAGATGCGGGCGTGCCTAGAAACTAGGCATTCGTAGAGGGCATCCTTCGGGGTGCCTTCTGTCGAGGGTCTGTGAGGACAGACAACGCAAGAAAGGAGAAGCAAGATGGACATGTTTGACTATGTCTCAGGCAACGGAAGTTGGTTCTGGGATGAATCAGGTGCTGTACTTCACGAAGAGGATCGTCATGATCACTACGAGGAAAGCATAGCGTACATGTGCAAGTTTACCGAGCAGACAGGAGATGTCGAAACATTGGCAGACTTTATGCACGCAATTGACAGAGCAACAAATAAAACAGGAGAAGCAGCGTAACAAAGCAACATCTCTGTCGCATGTGGTGGCAGGGCAAACAAATAAAGGAAGATGTGTAAAATGAGTGACGTAATTAACCTAGAAGGCTTGCTGAAGTTGGTGGACAAGATGTTCAAGGCCGACCTCGAGCATGACGAACCGCAGGTACAGGCGATACTTGACGAGATGGCGGCGCTTAAGTGGATCTACCACGAAGGTATTAACTTCGAGTGCTGGCGTGACAGCCTCACCTGCTGCATTCTTCTTATCGAAGAAGCGGGCGAGGAGCGCGGTGTTGGACTGATAAGAGGCGCGGACAACGATCCTGAGTGGAAGTACATCGGCAGCGAGCACAAGCCTTTTAAGGATGTGCACGAAGCCTTGACGCTGTACATGCAGGACTGTGACAAGATCCTCTCTAAGAAGATCGGGACGTTGCAGATGATCCGCGCCAAAGTAAAAGAAGCACTCGAGTGAACGTAGTGGAGGTCTGGTTGATCTTCATATTTGCATTGGCGGGAGGCCCTTGGCTTCTCGTCATTGCATTTAAGCTTTACTTGGAGTGGGATGTAAAACCTGACGATAAAGACAAGAAGGAGAAGTAAGATGGAAATGATATCTATACTCGCAGCCCTTTGCTTTTTGCTGGCAATAGCTTTGGTGATACAGGCGTGGCGAGCGCGCAGCAATAAGCTAAAGATAGCAGACGAGATGGATCTACTGGAGGCTGCGAATAAGGCGCTTCAAGAGGCGAGAGGCTGGTATACAGAGCCTGAGGAGCACCCTCCTGGAGATTACGTATGTCTTCTGAATACAGCACAAGGCCCTTCGCATATTGTGTGTAGGTTGGATAAGGAAGGGAAGTGGTGGATGGAGACAGACGAGATGACGGACTTGGTGATCTCGTTTACAAGCATCCCGGGGTATGGACTCGTACTGCGGATGTTAGTGGATGGTTTGAATAAGCGGGCTGGTAAGTTGGAAGATCTGGACGGCGACACTGCGTGTTGAGTACCTTAACCCGCTGTGTAGTTGCACAGCACAAAGAAGGAGAAGCAAGTGAAAGAGATTGAAGGATGGGATCTGATTATGTGGTTGTCGATTGCAGTTCTGTTTTTCTGTATAGGGGCTTCGTACGAGGTATCTGTAGCAGAGAAGAATATTGAGAACCTCGGGGTACAGAAGAGGAGCCTCGAGATGCAGGCCGAGATGCTTGGATACGCTAAACGTAACAGTAAAGGCGAGTGGGGGTGGATAATACCTAACAAGGAGAAAGACGATGACGATCGATGAACTTAAGAATGTGGCTATCCCTTTTGTGATGCTCTGGGTGGGTGTGATGGTGGGGATGATGGTAGGTGCCGATGATCGCGATAGCGATGTGCGACATTTCAGGAGTCAGAAAGAGGCCCTTGAGACACAGGCTGAGATGTTCGGGTACGCAATGCGCGATGAACAAGGTAATTGGGGTTGGATACTCCCCCCGAAGTATCTGGATAAACTAAAGGAGAAAGAAAGTGGAACGAAGTGAGATAACGCCCGGTACAGGGCGCATAACAAAAGAGAACGCTCCCCCGGAGTGGCTGCTGCTGTTGCTACTGGTGAAGCACGGTATAATCTCCCGCCGCAGAGGTGAGAATCTCTGCAAGTTGACGCTCGAGCAATTGAGGGTCTGCGTGAAGATGGAAGTGAACGACTTCGACGGTAAGGTCCCGCACAAGGACAATATCGAGATCTTAAAGCTGATGGGTGACTTCCCAGGAGCGGAATAAACAAAGGAGAAGGAAGATGTTGGAGACAATAATAGTAATCCAGATCTTGGTTAGTGTCTTTCTCTTCCTTCTCTGCAAGCGGCAGCGGAGGAAGGTAAGGCTGTTGGACGAGATACGAGTATGCAGTGCGGCGATAATCAAAGTACATGAAGAGGAGGAGGAGGAGGAATATAAAGGGATGATAGCGAATCTTGAGAACTTGAACAAAGCGCAGGATAAGCTAATAGCAGCGTACAAGAGGAGAGAGGACTCGGTGCAGACGTTGATTGGTTTGTGTGAAACACTAACAGATAAACAGGAGAAGGATGGTGATAACATTGAAACTGGAGGACTTCCTCCAAAGGACAAAGGAGCTGCAGAAGCAGCACTACCTGTGGAACAAGTTGATGCAGATGGACGTGAGCAGTGAGGAGTACAAACCCACTGAAGCTGAATTCGAGGTAGCAACCGAAGTCGCAGCAACATCTAAAGATATACTGCAGGTCGTACACACAGTGACAATCGGACAGCTGAAGCTCTTGACAAGTGTGTTGGATAATGGTGAAATTGCAATGAGCATGTACGGATACTTCACAGGACAGCAGATCGTCCTCCGCCCTACAGAGGCAAATGACGCGCTGCACTGGACCTACGAAGAGCCTACAACGATAGTGACCTCTGTAGATATTACAGAACCTCTGTGCCTGTACCTCGAGCACATCGAACAGCATGCGCAGAAGGAGATGAAACATCTTGATATAATCCGCCGGGTTGCTAACAGAGGCTCGGTAAATGTGAGGAGAATGGAACAATGAGTAAAGACGGAGAAGAGGGAGGAGGCTTCCCTGGTATTGCCCTGCTGGTCGTAGGGCTTGTAGGTGGAGCACTGGGTATAATCGTAGGGACTGCCATTGGTGTAGAGCGTACTGAAGATGTCTTCCACCGTCAAGCAATTGAGCGAGGGTATGCTGAATACAACAAAGTAACCGGCAAGTGGAGGTGGATAGAGCCCGTAACAAAGGAGAAGAAAGGTGAAAAAGACAACTAAAGCTGTACAGACAAGAGCGGAGGAGGATGTCAAGCGCTTCCTCGAGCAAGCTCGTAAGTTGATGGGGATTGAAGCATTCGCAACAGTATCTATCCCCGCGCAGGGTGCAGTTATATCCCTGGCGAAGATGCTGCAAACCCAGGAGTGGTATTACTCCGCAGGCAACAAGGAGCAGTAAGATGCTGACGGAAGAGAAGGTTAAAGAAGGAAATGGCAGCACACTAGCGGGAGTGCTCTTTGTTATGGTGGTGGCTGGGCTGCTGTGTGGCGGGCTGGGGTTTGAGATCGGCAGACAACAAGCTGCTGAAGACAACGCAGAGTTGCTCGAGGAGTTGGATGTCCTGAAGAAGTCTGCAATACTGCTTGGATACGGATCATACACTGACGACGGAAGGTTCGGATGGATACTGACGCCGGAGCTGCAGGAAAAGATCAGGCCCGAAAAGAAGGAGAAGGAAAGTGAGTAGAGTAGAGATGGAAGACTTTAAAGTAAATGTGAAGGACGAGGCGGAGGGTCGTAAACTCCAGGAGATAGTATTCGCCTCGGGGCGTCAGTGGGCCGCCGGCGAGACACATGTGCAGTATCCGTTCTCCCGGGGATTCAAACTCTACGGCGGACGGCTGCTGATCAACGGGGGCACCGAGTACGCTAACCCTACGATGTCGTACGAAGACTTCGTAGGTAAGTATGGACACGTCCTTATCCCCTGCAACACGGGAGAGGAGGAAGAGTACGATGGCTAAGGAATATCCGCATATAACTAAAGCTCTCCAGACGCTGGAGAGACTGCGCTACCTTGATAAGCAGGTGTATATGGACAACTCGCAAGTTACGAAGATATCGGAGTTGTTGAGAGAGGACAGGAAGCTTGTAATTAACGCCTTGAATGAACTCAGGGCAATAGCAAAGGAGAAGAACAGTGAGAAAGACACAGATGGTAAAGAAACTGGCCCGCCTGGAGAAGGAACAAGCGGATCTGAAGGCAGTAAACCCCTCTGACCCCGCACTGGCGGGGTTAAGGGACAAGATCGCTACTGTGAAGAGGCGGCTGGATAAACTAAGCTAGAGGAGAAGGAAAGTGAATATTGAAGAATGCCACATAACAGTGGCGACTCCGGCAGAGTTGGAGCATGTACAGAAGATCGTGTTTGCTGCAGGAGGAAGTTGGCGCTCGGGGGACACGCGGGTGAAACTTACGGACAAGCCTGTTCTGTGCCTTAGAGATTGGGATGATGGCAACGGAAACGCGCTGACTTTCGGTAGGTTTAGCAGTAAGCCCCCTGAGCTGACGTATACCGAGTTCATCACCAAGTACGCGCAAGCCACTGTCCCCTGTAATGTAGGGGAAGAGGAAGAGTACGACGGATAAGAAAGGAGAAGTAAAGTGACGATAGAAGAGTTTTGGATAAACGTAGATACTCCGGAGAAGTCCCGAAGGGTACAGGAGATAGTGATCGCTGCGGGCTACGGGTGGGGCACCTGGAGGAACAAGCTACAGTATATGGACCGGCCTTGGCTGCATTTCATGCTTTGGGATGGAGAGCCGGAGCCTGTGCTGACGCACGCTACATCATCCCCCAGTGGAGCGACAATAAGCTACGACGACTTTGTAGCTAAGTACGGACACATCCTCACTCCTTGCAGTACAGGGGAGGAAGAGGAGTACGACGGATAACAACAACAAGAAAGGAGAAGTACAATGTTAGGTGAAAACGATAAGGTGTGGCTGCTGAATGGAGATGTATATGCTCCGCTGATGGCAGTTCACGACAAACTAAAGGCCGCCTGCGAAAAGGAGTTCGAAGATAAGGAGATTGTAGCGGGATTGATGGGTATCTTCTACCGTGCTACACGGGGGATGGTAGGGAAGATGGAAGGTGGTGCTAAGATGGGGCGCTTTGTACGTATCGGAGGCATGTCTTACGTCTCTGTAGATACCCTCCTCGAGATCGAGCAAGCAGAAGATCGAGCCAAGGCACGGGCGCAGATACTCGCAGCGATCCTTACCTTTACCGATCAGGTAGAGGCTAATACGCACGGCTGTAGGGAGGATCTGGAGGAGAGGGTAAGACAGCGGAAGGAAGAGGAGGAGGGATAGTCCCCGGCCTGCCCCCACCGTTAAGGTGGGTGTGGCCTTGGGGTGAGAGAGTAACATATGTCCCCACATGCGCGCCCACCCGCGTGTACGCAAGGCATAGCTAAAGAAAGGAATAGAGAAATGAACAGAATAGAACCAGGGCATATCACCTATCCCTGCGCCAACTGCAGCAGAAATATAATGCCGGCGGAGGCCTGCATGTCCAGCGGTGATCCCGATGAGCGCATCTACATTTGTCTGGATTGTATGGAAGATCCAAAAAAGGGGATAAGCGAGTCTAAGGTAGAGATAATCAAACCAGGCAACCCGCCTAAAGGCAAGTACGTCGTAGCGTGCAGAAGCTGCGGCTGTGTATTTGCAGTCGACTCTACCCGCTTGCTGCGAGGATGCGCATCGCCTTGGATGCAGATGGAAGGCGACAGCGAGAAGCCGCCGTCACATCCCTGCCCTCAACACGGCTGCGGCAACACTCTTGTCTGTATGAAACTCTACAACGGTAAGTAAGGAGAAGTAAAATGATTAGCGAAGAAACAGATAAACAGCTGGCCCGAGCTTTAGAGGGTATGATGAATACACTGTCCAGCGGTAAAGAGTTCGTTCTCGAACAGTCGCCGCTGGTCTGCCAAGAGTATGTAGCCTACACAATGATAGAAGCTATCGTTGTTATGGCAATCCAGCTGGTAGCAGTGATCGCGCTGGGTGTAATAATATTGAAAAGCGTAAAGGCCGGCAGGAAGGACAAGTGGGAGGCTATGCACAACGTACTGGTTGTTGTGTTCGGTACCATGGCCTGGGCGCTTATCTGCATTTTAGCAGTAGCAGGTACAGGATCTAAAGGTATCGACGGCGATGCTGCGTACAAGCGAGCACTGAAGGCTAAGTTTGCGCCTCGTGTGTTGTTGCTGGAGAAGGCGAACGAGATGCTGCAAGGCGGTAAGCCGCGAGGCCCACACTCGCATTAACTAAGGAGAAGTAAAATGGCTAAGTTTAAGAAAGGAGATTACGTAGAAGTGATGGACAAGGGCTGCACCTACTCCACCTACAATGAAATGGCTAAGCACCTCAATCTGTCGAAGTGGAGATCTGAGGAGACGCCGGAGAACGGTTACGTATATAAAGTTGTAGACAGCGCAGAGCATCTTGGAGACAGCGGGAAGATCGTTGTGGCTATTGAGAAGCTGTTCGCTGTGCAGGCACAACAGTATCTGATCAACGAGGAAGGCCTTGATATAACTCAAGGCCTTCCCGTCGGTGAATGCAGTACAGATGAGGAAGAGTACGATGGATAAAGATGGACACTTCGAGAAAGGAGACAAGGTAATTGCTGTCGACAATACTCGCTTTGGCAGTAAGAGTGACGAAAGTATGGCCGAGACCTTCGGCTTGACAAAGCGGCAGGTTCACAGAGGTCCGGAATTAGAAGAAGAGCTTCTTGTCCTCGGCAGGATGATGCACCCGACGAAACCGCAAGATCACGGTATGGTGTATGCTCTGCAGACGCTGGATGGCAGCAAAGAGTACATGATGAAAGAAACGCGGCTGGGTATAGCGTGCAACTACGACAACGAAGAGGAAGAGTACGATGGCTAATACAAAGGAAAGCTTTCTCGCTATGCTGGAGGAAGAGAAGGCATGTGAGAAAGCAGTGGCCTTTGTTAAGAAATGCAAGACGATGGAAGATGTGTAGCTCTGTAATAGAGGGACTTGGTGGTATTGGCTGTTGAAAAGACACCCTGAGTATAGACCGCACTGTACGCTCGAGAGCTTGGGCAAGTGGCCCTACGCAATAATACTCGACTTAATAGATAAGAAGGAGAAAGATAATGAGTAAGTTTAAGAATCAATTGAACCGGGAGGAGACATATGATATACCTGTAACGAGGCATACACATCTTGTAGCCTACCTCTTGGACAAGTGTCCGTTCTCGGTACATACGTATGGCATCCTGCTTAGTATTGCAGGAGCCTACTGTCTATCGCAGGTAATGTGTGTAATCGTTCCAAGCAGTCTCGACCCCTACGTACCTGCAGGCATCGCGCTCTGCTTTATACTGTATCAAATTCGACTGTTCAAAGTATTACCCGATGACAAGCCCGCTAAGCACAACACACTGGGGATAACACTCCTGTGTATGTTAGGGGGGCTTGCAATACACGTCTTCTACGGCGCTATACTCGGTCTCGGTGTAGCGTATTGGTTCCACCACAAGGAACAGCACGGCAGCAAAGTAAAGAGCTGGGCTGAAGACATAAAGGACAAAGCAACTGTAACAACAACAGAGACAAAGAACGTATCCGCGGGTGCATTTAAGTGGGATTCGTTTAAGGATGACGCCGTAGGCTGCGGTATAGCAGCAGTCAACGGTGGGCTGATGAGCTGGGCCGGGTATGAGTTTATACCCTTCGGAGTTCTTCGGTATTTAGTAGTAGGTGCAGGCACTTGCATCGCTATTGCTGGCTTGATCGGTATCTTGGCAGCTTTTATTAACCTGTGTATAAAGGAGAAGTAACGATGAATGACGCAATAAATAGCTTTATTGAAGAGCTGAATAATAACCTGGAGGCGTGGGACAACGACAGATTCCACTACCTCAAACTCTATCCTGATCTGTTTGCCAATCTGACATTCTTTGCAGCGACAAAGGAAGTAACAGCGGATAGCGAGATTGTTGTTGTCTGCAGAGATCTCGCCGAGGCGCAGATCGAAGGCTACGAGTATGTAAAGCTTAAGGTAGGAGACTTCCCCGAGTTCATCGGAGAGCTCTCTGTAGCCAGGCTCGGCGCCCGGCCTGCTTCTATTGAGACAGCCGAGTGGGTTGCTGAGCAAGCCAGGATCCGCGAGGAGCTAAAGGGAGAGACAGCGGATAAAGAGGATAAAAAGCCTCTTGTCAGCAAGAAAGCCCCTACTGTTGCATTGATTGCGCTTGCTGTTATCTTTGTAGTTGGCTTCTTAGTGTGCTGGGGCGTTGCAAACGCTAGAAAGGATATAGCGGCCCCACCTGTACCTGTTGTCACGTCTCAGCACCCTCTCAAAGTCTTTGAAGAGATGCGGCTTAAAGACCTGCACAAGGTAACTGTAACAACTACTGTTAAGACTGTACGTACCTTCAACGGTGAGTACAGGAAGATAGAGCAAGTTACTATCCTCACTCCAGGCTACGGTCCGCAGGGTGTTACCCGAGCACCTGAGGGGATGACAGAGTCTGAGGTGTGGGAGACTGTGAAGTTCATAATGAAGAACGGAAGCATCGGCCTGCCGAAGAAGCAAGTCAAGTAGTATACTAAAGGTGGGGGAGAGGGGCTTCGGCCCCGCCCTCGCCTTTTTTTTTAGCTATGCCTTGAAAGAGGTGTAACACTAACGAAAGGAATGTATATTAAGGGTGGCCCCCTTGGGCTGCTCTTTTTAAGTATATAGATATAGGGAGGCTTAGATGCCTAGACTACTAGATAGGACGAGTAATGTGTACAGTAGGCTTACAGTCAGAGGAAGAGGCCCAAACAGTAGCTGCGGCAAGGTGCAGTGGTGGTGTGACTGCGAGTGCGGAGAGAAAACACTAGCCACAAGCGGCAGTCTTCAATCTGGTAATACGCGATCCTGCGGATGTATGCAGCGTGAGTGCGCAGGCAGCGCCCCTGTTCACGGGATGACAGATTCCCCAGAGTTTAGTAGTTGGTGCGCAATGATACAAAGGTGCACCAACCCAAAAGCAACAGGGTATTCCAGATATGGGGGAAAAGGTATTAAAGTATGCAGCAGATGGTTGGGGTCCTTCGAGAGCTTCTATGCAGATATGGGCAGTAGAGCAGAGGGTATGTCTATAGACCGCAAGAACAACGATGGCAGCTACTGTAAAGACAACTGCCGGTGGGCTACCCGTACAGAGCAGGGTAATAATAAAGGAAACAACCACAACCTAACATATAAGGGGCAGACAAAAACACTTACACAATGGGCCCGCGAAGTAGGTCTCAGGTGGGATACTCTTCTACGTAGATTGAGTAAAGGGTGGACGGTTGAAGAGGCCCTGGAGATACCCCTGCGAGGGAGGAGGAAAGATCATGTCTAAAACATGCTATACATATAAAGAGGCCCAGACAATCCTAGGGCCCTACGACGACACCATCGACTTTATGGGCCCCAAAGGCGCAGAACAATATGTACCTAGGCATATAGTAGGAATTTGCATGAACACGGCCGCATACGAGCACGATCTCGCTTACATTATGGGAGGCGGCGAAGAGGAGAAGATAGATGCAGACATAGCATTTATGGCTATGATGATGTATGAAGTAGAAACACACAAGTTTTGGTGGGGCACAAATTGGTTGCTGAAGAGTATAGCCCGTAAACAAGTTATGTGGTACTATACCGCAGTAGTAGCGGGAGGGGCCAGGTCCTTTTGCTACATACAGGAGTCGTAAGAGCATATGAACAAGGATGCATACATACAAGGATACGCCGAAAAGGTTGCCGCCTCTGATACAATGCGACAACTGCTTAAGGCTAAGCTCGCATCCGATAAGAGAGACTGGGGAACAAAGAACGCTATCCTCCGTAAGCTCCTTAAAGCAAAGCGCGGGGAGTTTGCTATAGATGAAGAGAGGGGCAGGATCGCAGGAGTAACACATACCCCGAGTAATTTCCGTATACACATGCCAAGAGAGGCAATCCCTAAACAAACCCAAGGACCTGAGTAATGCACACACTAGGACGACTTTACATACCTGACGACAGGGACACAGCTCACGGCTTCTCTACATCAGGACGCTTTACAACAGCAACAGGCACTAAGTACTGGCGTACAGGCCCTGTGTTGAATCAACTCGACAAGCCGCACTGTGTCGCTTTCGCTTGGAAGCAGTACCTACAGACATCCCCTACACGACAAGCCAAAGGCATGCACGAGGACTTCCTATACGAACTGGCGCAGAAGGCAGACCGGTGGGCTGGAGAGTGCGTGGATATGGAGACTCAGTGCCTCACAAGAGAGGGGTGGAAGTTTTACAACGCCTTATCTGTGGATGATGAGATTCTAGTGTTTGACATAGAGACTGAGACCACCCGATGGGCTCAACTCCAGAAGATTCACCACTATGAGAATACCTCATACAAAGTGTGGGGCAATAAAGGTTTTGAGGCAGCTGCCACGGATAATCACAAATGGCCTGTAAGACATCGTATACACAAAGGGACCTACTCACTAGTGGAAACTAACAATTGGAAATCCCAGCATGAGTTCCCAAGAGCGGCTACCTGTGCCTGCCTACCTAAAGCCGCGGAAGATGATGAGGTCTCGGATAAGGTTCGTTTAGTGGCTTGGGTAGCTGCGGAGGGGCACTATAGGCCAGATACTAGGAGAGGAAATGGAGTATGTGTATCTCAAAAGGTGCATAAAGAGGAAGTGACTGAACTTATGGCGAGGCTGGGTGTGGCTGAGGGCTATGAAGATAAAGATGGCTGCCATAGGTGGGAGATAACCGGGGACTTAGCAGATTATGTGAGGAAGTCGGCCCCGGGTAGAGCCCCATCCATGGACTGGATCTGCTGTAGAACAATCCAGGATTTAGATGTATTTATAGATACATTTATCAAAGCAGATGGTTGCACTACACCCTCGAAGGGTGTTCGAAAATCAAGAGACGTCATCTCCCAGAAGACTGGTGACATACTTGATGCGGTTCTAACCATCTGCACACTTGCCGGAAGACCTGTAAGTAGAGCCAGTTCCGGAAAGGGATCTAACTCTAATGTAGAGAACTGGACGCTACGCAGATCTAATATGGTGTCTACTAGGGGGCTTAAAGTATTGGAGGAGCGCGAGGGAGGGGTGTGGTGTCCGCAGACACCGTATGGTACTTTCGTAGCTCGTAGAGGCAAGTCCATCTTTATTACAGGCAATTCGTACGACGGTACAAGCGTACGGGCAGGGGCTAAGATACTGACAAGGCTGGGATACATAGACAGATATGTATGGGCAGGAGGTGCAGGAGACGTGAAGAACTGGGTGCTAAGCAACAGCCCGGTTGTGCTCGGGACAAGCTGGACACAGGATATGTTCAATGTAGACGCAGAAGGATATGTACACCCTACAGGAGATGCTGCAGGAGGACATGCTTACCTATGTACAGGATACAGTGAAAAGCGCAATGCTTTCAGATGTATGAATTCGTGGGGAACAGGGTGGGGACAGAAGGGCAAGTTCTGGATAGCTGCTGCTGACCTGCATGCTTTAATAAGGAACAACGGAGAAGCCTGTACAGCTACAGAGGCTGAGATGTAATGAACAACGAAGCATACAGAGAAGGATACATGTGTAAAGACGCAGGTATCTTCAGTGCCTTAAAGGGAGCGGGAGGACGCTTGAAGAGCCTCGCAAAGCCTAAGATACAGCAAGGGATGCTGCCTAAGGATACACTGGGGCAGAGGATAAAGACAGGAGCGGGTAAGCTCGTATCCTCACCGTTGGTCCAAGCTCCCGCTGCTAAGATGTTCGGTCCTCAAGCAGCCGCGCGCATTAAGCCAAGACCTTCGGCAGCTAAGTTACCGACGAATGCCTCTGCTCTGCAGAACGCGTTGCACAAAGTGATGTACGTAGCCTCGCCGCAGAAGGCTAAACAATACAAGAGATACTTACAAGCCGCACCTACAGATATTTCCCCTTCTCCGATGTACGGTAAGCTACGGGAAGTACAAGAGGGAATAGACCCCTTTATGCGTACACCTCTTGTAGCGCCTAAGGCAATAGAAGCAGCACATCCTGACTACCTTAGTAAGATAAGGATGTACGAGAACCTGCGCAGGAGTATATTAGAGGGTGCTGCAAAGCGCAAGAAACTAACAAGATACACAGGAGGAATACTGTGAACAAGACAGCATATCTAGAAGGATACTTAGACAAGACAGCGGCGGGATTTTTGGGAAAGCAGGCACCTCAGCCGTGGCACCAACGACTCGGTAACTACTTTGGAGTAGACACCCGATCCTCTGAGGATGTTAGAGGGCAGAACCTAGACTCCGCGCGGTTCCAGGCACGCAAAAGACGGGAAAGAGCGAGTAAGCCGTCCAACTTTATGGGAGGAGCTTCCACCCCTATCTCACCTAAGGCGCCGCAGAAGCAGTATCAAAACCCACAAGGGCGGGCAGTAGCAGGTGCTTCGACTACATCTCGCGGCAGCGCTCAGCCGGCTGCGGTTAAGAACGTTAAACGACAACCGATAGCACCTGCATCGGGCTTAGCGGGCGGGGTTTAGACGATGAACACAACAGCATATTTACAAGGATACTTAGACAAGAGTGCGGGAAGGCCCCGTATGGTAATAGGCCCTGAGAGTATGGCACTCTTTAAAGGAATGCGCCCCGGGATACACTTCGGACCGCAGGGGGACGGCATAGAGCCTGACAAGCATGTGAACACTGCAAGCCTGAAGACATACCCAGGACTGGGCAGCAAGGACAATCGGTAGTATATTGACAGATGAATAAAGAAGCCTACATACGAGGATACCTCAACAAAAGTGCGGGCCTGCTGGATATCCTGGCTAACAAGTTCTACGGCGGACGGGCTGCAGACATACGAAGCGGGTATCTGGATAAGAGGCTTGCAGAGGTGCGAAAGAATAAAGCGTACAAAGGTACCGACATACCGAATGCTGCCCCTAAGAACGTACGCACAATCGAAGGAAAATAGAAATGAACAAGGAAGCATATCTACAAGGGTACCTATTTAAAGCCGCAGCAAACCCTATGATGCAGGGCACAAACAGAAGATCTGACGATCTTTTGGCCAAGCTGAGAGGCAAATACAAGCCATACCCAGGCCCGGTCGCCTCTGAGAAGTCCAATAAAATAAACCCCTTTAAATCGATGCTCCAAACAGGCGTCTCCCCGTTCGATCCTAAGAATATTATGCTGGAAAGCGGAAGGGCGATACCGCGGGCAGAAAGTGCTGTTGGGGATCAGTCCTCAGGCGCAGCGCAGGAAGCACTAAGCAAACTCAAATACCCGGGCAGCGTAAGGCCTCCTTTGAAGCCTAAAGCCCCCGACATTCGATAACAAACAATCTATATAGAAAACACAAGAGGAACACAAGATGAACCCAAGACTACAAGCAGGCGTAGAGCTGGTACTGGAGAAGATGGCGGCGGAACAGCAAGCCTCTTCACTCTCCGGTGTCCTCACTCAAAAGTACGCAGACACGTTGGAAAGTAACGTGGTTAAGGAAGACAAAGGCAAGGCCAACGGTAACTCCGAGGCTGGAAAGAACGACCAAGCCTCCGAGCCTACAATTGAAGGTGGGGATGATATCTCCGGCCTGACTATTAGCTCGGACAAAGGTAATGCCAAAACAGCTGCACAAGAGTCTCCACTCCTGCAGATTGTAAGGCAGGCGCTGGAAAAGCGAGCCGCTGACCCTGAAGCAACACTTGGCACCAGGGCCGGCGACACCACTCAAACCGATGAGCTGGAACCCGCCAAGTCAGTTGTGAAGAACCCTACAGCCGGTGGAGGAGCAGGTGCTAGTAAAAGCAACCAAAATCCTCTTATCTCCGGAGACAGCGGTGGCTTGAATACCAAGACAGGCCCTAAGGACAAGGACGCAATGTCGTACAAGTCTGCAACTGCCTTCAAGATAGCATATGCCAGCAGGGACATGTCTCCGGATGACAATGCGGCAGAGCCTTCCGAGGAAGAGGGTATGACGTATGAGAAGCCCAAGAGCTACACACCTAAGAGTGAGATGCCTCGGGAGAAGCTTGCATCCGTTAATCGCAGCCTGATGAAGAATATGCTTGCAAAGCGTATCTACGGTTAATCTATAGGGAGGTCTTCGGGCCTCCCGTAATGGAGATATAAAGATGACAGAAGATGAGACAGAGGCGTTCTGCAACGGATATATGACTAAAGTAGGTCCTCTGCTTAAGCAAGCCGCCGGGCTGCCTCGATTGATGGGGCAGGGAGCGGCTAAGGCCGGTAAAGCAGGCATGCGCTTCGGAGGCCTCGACGATTTAATAAAGAATAAAGCTATACGCTACGGAGCACCTACAGCTGTAGGTACTACCTCCGGTGTTATGGATTACATCGGCGATCCGGAGAACAGGAAGAGTGTACAGAAAAGCATGGCCAAGGGCTTGCTCGAGGGCGCTATTGCTTCCCCAGACACATATAAACACTTGGCAAAGGTTAAGAAAACGAAGGGATTAGGAGCTGCCGCTGTTCAAGGCGGTACAGGACTTCTCGCTAAACTGTTCGCCCCCGATATTGTAGAAAGCACTTCAGGTATCCTCTCGGAACATCGTGGAGTACAAGAGAACATCAAAAAGCAGACAGCTCTTAAAGAGGGGCAGCCGGGTCTCGCGGAGCAGATACACGAGATGAACATACTGGGAAGGGACACCGTACAGCAGTTCGCCGAGAGTATGGATAAGATAACAAAAGCTATGGAGAACCCCCAGATCAGTATGCAGGTTCCCGATGACATTAAGCAGATAATGCAGAGTATGTCTCCTGCAGAGATCGCTAAAGATCCTAATGTGGCTAAGATGCTCCAAGATGCTGCAGGCGCTATTAAGATGCCTGAGCAGATAGGTATAGAGGCACCCGAAGACATGCCCGAGATCAAAACAGACATCGGCAGACAGCTAGGTGAAGTCGGAGCAGGGCTGGGTAAGGGCAAGGATGCTTTGATGAATTGGATAAGTAAGAACAAGAAGAATATAGGATACGGAGCGGCCGGTTTAGGCGGTATGTATGCTGTTAAGAAGATTATGGACTGGCGGGCAGAGCAAGCCAAGAAGAAGAAAGTCCAAGAGTACATAGCTCAAGGCATGCCTCCGCAGCAGGCTATGGCGATGGCGGAGGCCGAAGCATAACGCTTGCAGGCGCCTGCAAATCATGTATATTAAGACATATGGTCTCATCCATATTGATGTTAGTAATGACACACAGGGTGTACGTTTCCCTCCTTTCGCGTACACAATACCACAGGGGAGTCCGACAATCCGCACAGTTTTGTCGGATTTCTTTTGCATGTAATAACTAGATATGTACTAAATAGGCTTGACATCTGCCTTTTCATGCGTATAATAGAAGTAGAGGCACACCCTCAGGAGAGCGATATGGGGCCGAAAGGCTCCACCAACTAAAGAGAAGACGAGAATAAAGACAGTGACCGGAGTACGCGATCAGATATACGAACAGTGCGTTGCGTTTGCAACCTTAAGGCGCTCAAGAGGCCTTAAGGACATTCGTCCACGTATGTTGGTGATATCCGAAGACCACGTCCAGCAGCTTATACGCGAGTGCTCGGACGAAGACGTAGACAGATCCTTCGTAGAGAGGCTGAAGGAAATGCTTGAGACAGGCGAGTCCTGCTCTCTACTCGGTCTGGACTTCACTCTCGGCACGGGATTAGCCGTGTGTTGACCTCCGCTCCGCGGGGCTGATAAGTAATCGCAAACGAGCGATTCCCTCCTCCCTTATCATCCCGCGGGGCCTTTTGTTAAAGCATAGAAAGGAGAAGTAGTATGCTGGAAGACTTGAACACCCTTGTAGATAGGCAGATGGAGATAGGACGCGAGATGAACGAAAGATTGGCTCGTCTTGAATACCTTGTGGAATCCGTCTACGGAGATGAAAGAAGCAAGTTGGCAGACTATAGCGAGAAAGATGGCCCGGAGATTTGTCTTATGTCACGGCTCCACACCAACGCGGACTTTCAGGCCAAGTCTGTAAGACGGCTGGCTAACATTATCTCTATACTGGAGAGCGGGCCGGATGAGGTTAAGGATAGTGGGCCTATAGAGTATCCTAAGGATATGGGAGGTGATTACCTGGAAGGGGTGCCGGCCAGAGGTCTTCCATCTAAGATGAGGGACAGCTAATGTTACAGGAACTAGGCACAATCCTCACTAAGCAGGATAAGCAAAATGCGCGTCTTCGTGAACAAGTAATGGCGCTCGAGGTATTAGTTATTGCGCTTCACGGAGAACAGACGCAGGAAGACACTAAAGAGGCGATGGAGGGAGGTATGGATATGGGGGTGGAGAGCCTTATCGACGCTTTCCGGCGCCAAGATCGAGAAAGGCGTGGCCTGCTCTCACGACTTACCGAGGCAGTAGGTAAACTTAGCGGAACAGATGACGCTAAGGGCGTGAGGGGAGATTATAAGTCTCGCGAGGAACGTGAAGACTGGCCGGAGACGGGGTAATGCCTAAATACACCGAAAAGCCTTGGGGACGCTTCTGTACTATAGACGAGGGCGAGGGCTACAAGGTTAAGCTGCTGGTAGTGCACCCCGGACATCGCCTGTCCCTACAATTACATTATCGCAGGTCTGAGAACTGGACAGTGCTGCAAGGCACAGCGATGATTACACTGGATGATATGGAATGGGTGCTTAAACCCTCGGACTCTGTATTCATCAACAAAGGAGCGACCCACAGACTTGCCAACGACGGCACTGTGGATCTTGTTGTTTTAGAGGCACAGCACGGTAAGTATTTGGAAGAGGATGACATCTTGCGGATAAGCGATGACTACGGTAGGGGCATAGGAGAGAAAGTAACAGATCACGCAGCATTTCCACCAGGAAGCCTCTCCAGGAAGGCATTGCCAGTAGAGCAGATCTCTGAGAAGGAGGAGGATAAGAGTGATACTGATTAAAATAGGAGTGGCTGCGTTCTTTATCGCAGCCTTAATCTTTTGCGGGTATCAGCTCAATGTAAATTGCTGCTCTAACTACTACGAGGATGATGAAGATGAGTGAGGACTTTAACAAGGTATGTACGGCCTGCAAAGAGACTAAGGATCTGGAGCTCTTCTATGCAGATCCTAAGGGGAAAAGCGGGAGAGCTTCTCAATGTAAAGAGTGCATATGCAAAAAAGCCCGAGAGTATAAGATACATAAAATAGAGAAGGACCCCTCGTTCTTTAAACGAAAAGAAAAGGCCTCGAGGGAGCTGAAAAGAGAAAAAGAGCCTGATTATTTTGCTCACACCAATAAAGAGTATAGGGCTAGGTTGAAAGCCTCTGGAGATACTTCCGGAAAGGATTACCATCTAAGGCGGAAGTACGGAATCACTTATGACGAGTACATGCAGATGGCCGAAGATCAAGGCTTTTGTTGTGAGGTGTGCAAGACCCACAAGGATGAATTAGGATCCCAAGGTCTCTGTGTAGACCATTGCCATACTACGGGACGTGTACGAGCTCTACTGTGCCAAGGCTGTAATAGTGCTGTTGGATACGTTAAGGAGAATGCTCTGACTGCCGAAAGGTTGGTTGAATATATTAGGGAGGTTTGTAATAATGGATGATAATATTAAAGCCCCAGAGAGAGGCGCGAACTACGAGAGTATGGTTAAGGATATAGAAGCCGTTGGAACAGCTCACGCTTTCCGCGAGCATTTTCGGGCCTTTATTGAACTTTACATAGAGCATACCCCTGTAGAGGAGCTGAGGAGAATACTGGAGAATCGAGACATACAACTTACAATTGCGGGAACCGAGTGCGATCTATTCCACGAGTCTGTCGCTAACGAGATAGAGAGACGGTGGGAAGAGTTTAAGAAATACGAAGAAGAGGTTAGGAAGTGAAGAATAAGAATAAGTACGAAGTAGTGATGAAGGGTGGGGGCATGGGCAGGGAAATAGTGGAAGCAGCCATGTTTGATTGGACAGTAGCCTCTGTAGAGTTCTCCACGGAAGTGGGTAAGCTTGTCGCTGCCTTTAATGTGGATGACGTATCGTACGTCATACCTTATAAAGAGAAAGAGTAGTGGCATTCCTACCCGGACACAAAGGTAGGAGAAAAGCCGTTGAAGACGCGGAGGTTATGAGGAATATGGAGTGTAGGAAGGCCTTAGGTATTCTGCGATCTCACTTCAGTAAAGAGACAACGCTTGGGTATATGGAGGCTGTAGTATGTGAGACTCTCCACACATGTCCTAAGTGTCAAGGTCATCGCGAGGTACGGTGTAAATTCCAGTCTCTTGCACACGGTGTTGGAGAGCAGAGAGAATATAATATGGAGAAGTGCGATCTTTGCGAAGGAAAGGGATGGGTGAACGAAGAGTACGAGCCTATTATCAAGCACACGGTAGTAGGCTACAAGAAGAAAGGAGAATAGAGTGGAATATATAGTAACATTTGCGGATCCTAAACGTCAGGCGGTTATTATCGAGGCCCGGAGCTACAACTGGGCCACCGCCGGATACGTCTCGTTCGCTGATCAAGAAGGCGAGTCACTGATTATGTACAGCACTAGACATATATTGTCTATCTCAAAAGCCCCGCCTAAGCAATACACTGTACCGTACGCCGATCCGGCGGAGGTGAGCCGAATGCAGGCCGTAGCAGACGCCTTAACCTCCTCTACAAGAGCCCACCTTAAAGAGCCCTCTCTTACAGATGTGTTGGATACGATCGACAGGATAAAGGAGGGTGAGTCCTCTACCTGCTGTGAAGAATCAAGTAGTGCGCCAGAGCGCCCGTCGGTAAGAAGTGAATATCTACAGTTTCCTGGGTATACAGGGGAGGATATCAGGATAGGTGACAGGATATCTAGGAAGATGGGGGTAGATCCAGGCAAGGCATACTTGAACGATCCGCTAGGCCCTAGTACGAAGAAGCCGATAATCGTAGAGGGTAGCAATCCGTATAACAGTAAGAACAGAAAGGAGAAGAACGGTGGATGAACTTATGCAGATAGTAGCAGATAAGCCTATACAGTTTATACTGGTGATGGCGGTACTTGTCGGAGTTGTAATTAACTCCGTGCTGAACACAACAAAGGAGAGGAAATAGTGAACAACAAGTTCAAGAAGAGGATTGAGGCAGAGGAAGTAGCGGTGGTGGCAGTAGACATCCTGGAGCACGACCGTAAGCGCAACAGGGCGATAATGAACTCAGCCCGCAGAAGCATTTTCAGATCGGAGTATAAGCCTGTGATGAAGCCTTTCCTCGGTACAGGGGATAGTGGGAAGCTGCCTAAAGGTAACTTGGGCCACCCTCAAGCGGGATGGAACAAGTACACAGGGTGCATGAACAGACAGACAAGAAGGCGCTTGGCACGAGAAGTCACCAAGGAACGCTTCAGGGATCACTTCCGTGCGCCGGTTAACAAATAAGGAATTGTTCGTTGTTACGCTGTTCTGTACAATGGCAGGCGGGATCTTTACACAGTCCCTTGTCGGAGCAGCAGTATATGGACTGGCGGTAGGACTCACAGGTGTCTTTGTCGGGTACACAATTAAATAAGGAAAGAGTATGCAGTATATAATCGTACAGGCCCCAACAGGTCAAGAGCTTGTTCAGTATGTGAATGGACTGATGGGGCGGGGTATGGAGCCTGTAGGCGGACACAACGTCACCGTGCTGGCCACCAAGATCACACAGGACGCTGCGACGGGCACTCGGTCGGAGGTTACCACCATCACCTACACACAGGCAATGACGGGGGATCTGCTTCCGCTGCCTGAGGACACAACCCCAAAAGTGGGAGAATCAATATACGAACCCGGTCACGACCCGCAGCATGAAGAAGAGGTTGAGAGGGGTCCTCAGGGTACACCTGCGGACCTTGCGACTAAGCAACAAGAGCGTAAGGCGAAAGAGAGGGTGCTCGAAGACTTAGTTGCTAAAGGATGCAAAGGCAGCAAATGCTATGTCAACGGACGAAAGGCGCGTATCTATCGTAACAAAAAGGAAAGCATAGATGATGCATGGGATGGCAAGTATATGGTGAACCACTACAACGAGAAGGGTATCGACTACGACTTTGATGTTGTGCATGTTACAGAGGCTATCCTCAAGGCCGGCAAGTATCACTTTGCTATAGTCTGCGAGGATGAGAAGAAGCACCCCTACCCAGGGGGATTAAAAGACAATTAAACAATCGCCCCCTAGGCCTCTCAACGATGCTCAATTTAGGGATGATCTGAATGACAGGCCATCGCAAGTAGGATCACAGTGTGCCGGGCACTAGGGCATACCCGGTTCTTTAAGGAGAAGAGAAATGAACAAGAGACGAATACTGAAGACAACAAGCTGGAGAGTAATAGGTACTGTCCTCACAGGTACTACCGCCTACATCGTAACAGGCAACCTACCTCTAGCTACGGGAGCGGCGTTAGTAGATGCGGTAATCAAGTATGTAGCATACTACTACCACGAAGTACTGTGGGACATGAAGAAGGAGAAGGAAGATGTTGAAGAGATTGTCAAGGACATTACTGCTGCTAAGTCTCGTAGGCCTGCTCCTAGGCCTGACAAGTGCTGCAGGAAGCTGTCACACAGACACCGAAGAAGAAGGTACAGACAACGCAGATAAACCTAAAAAAGTTAGGGCACGAAAGGTACGCGGTACGACACGCATCAATGATAGGAATCGTAGGTAGATCCGACGCCGCGCACCCGACTGTTATAATATTGCAGTGCCTTAAGGCTTATCCCAAGGCAAAGGACGTGGAGACACAAAGCATGTTACTGGAGGCAATAGAGAGACTGTGGTATATAGGAAGGTGGAAGGACCTGAAAGAGGCCGCCAGTGGAGACTACTATCACGCCTCCAGGGCACAAGTCTCGGGGCTCTTTAGAGAGGAGCTTGAGAAGCTATACGACGCACACGACGTAAACATAAGACTAACTAAGGACAAGTGGATAGAACTGCAGGTGAAGGAGAAATAGTTTTACCAGACCCCATCTTGGGGGTATATTACCTGTAACCCCAAGTAAGGAGTCAAACATGCTTAAGTATATAGTATTGATCCTTATCTTCCTACTGAGTGGATGTGTAATACATCCGGACGAGCACTACAGGAACAATTGGAAGTATAAGAATTACAAACAAACAGTAGTAAAGACAGACACAGTACTCGACAAGCACAAGCTTCAAGAGACCCCGCCCTATCGACAAGAATATCTGAGGATACTAAGAACAGAGTACGTACTGAATAAGTACGATTGCAGCAACAAGTCAGCAGAGTATATGACAATCCTCCGGGAGAAAGGAGGCATACACGCAGACATAATCATTTGTATGATAGAGCTGGATGACGATATATCGCATGCCTTGGTACTGATAACATATCCAGACGGGAGCAAGTTGTACGTCGATCCCACTAACGGATTCTACAGAAAGACATTGGCGCCGTATACATATGTAAGCACGATACCTTACGAATACCTCCGCAACGGGCTTTGGAACCTGCACTACAGAAAAGGAGAGTTCGACTTTCCTGGAATGGAAGAATACGAGGACTGACACATGTTATATAAATCCGGAAAGTTGAGCAGGTACAAGAAGTGCAAGGAAGACCCTGGTGACAGGATAATCACCTACGTATACAGGCCTAATTGGCTGGGCAAGCTGCTAAGGAGAGAAGACAAGCAGGTATCCTACATAGGAGGAGGCACAGTGTGGTACAGCTACCCGGACTTTATACGCTGCGGGACGATAACAGAGAGCCAACTGGCAATGGCATATAAGAAGTACGAATACTTTAGACAGAAACGAGCAAGACAAGTAGTAGAGCAGATTAGGAAGCTACAGGCGGAAGATGACGCCAAGTAGAGAGCAAAGGAGAGCAAGATGTTTATACACGGAATATGCAGCGGGTACTTCAATCCCTTACACGTAGGGCACTTGGAGTATTTACAGGCAGCCCGTAGAGAGTGCACATATCTTACCGTTATCGTAAACAACGACGAACAGGTAGAGGTAAAGGGCTCCCGCCCGTTTATGTGCGAAGGGGACAGGGCAAAGATCGTAGAAGCATTGGCAGTCGTAGGACAGGTAGTAATATCTGAAAGCGACTGCCTTACTGTATCCAGCGACATTACCTCTTTAGCGGGCCTGTACATGCGGCCGGGCGTTAAGTTGAAGTTCTTTAACTCAGGCGATAGGGACCTGAAGGGTACCCCCGAGTTTGACATATGTACCGGCCTGGGTGTAGATGTAGTCATCCTCAAGCAAGAGAAGATACAAGCATCGTCAGAGCTTAAGCAAGCATTAATAGATGCACACACAGAGCAGTTCGACCTTCCGTCGGACGATTGGCAAGAAGAGGAGAAGTAACTGTGGATATTAACAGTACGATACAGAGCGTTACATCGTGGATAAACGAAATGTCAGGGGGCAACGAGTTCCTCGCAGCTGCAATGGGCGCGGCAATGATAGCAGGTATTACCTATCTATGTAAGGATATACCTTTGAAGGGCTGGAGGCTGTTCCTCAAACACACAACAACTAGTATGACACTGTCGAGCTGTCACGAGTCCTATCACCTTATTACACGGTGGCTCGCCTCCCAGGGAGTACCCGACAGGCTGCGGGCGTTGAGGATAGAGAACGGTAAGTGGGGGCAAGGCGCATCAAACAAAGGTATAGGTACAGGCTCGCACTTGATTTGGTTCCGCAAGAGACCTCTACGCATTCACCTGAGTATAAAAGAGGGGTCCGGCCGAGATATGGATATCTCGGAGATGATGCTGACTAAGTTCGGAAGATCGCACAAGTTGTTCAACGAAATGCTAGAGGAGGCGGTATCGTTTGAGCAGAACAAAAACTCTAATGAAGATACCATCCCGGTATACAGCTACAGCTACGTTAAAGAGGCTATCTACTACTGCAAACGAGTAAGCAAGCGTCCTCTAAGCAGCGTGTTCACATCCGGCGATACTAAGAAGAAAGCCGTCGAGGCTATTACTCGATTCCTATCTAAAGAGGAGTGGTACAAGTCAAACGGTATCCCTTGGCACCTGGGTATATTGATCCACGGCATGCCCGGCACAGGTAAGACTAGCCTTGTACGAGCGCTCGCCAGCCACTTCAACAGAAAGCTGCTTATTGTAAGATCTACAAGTATAACCAGTCTTGCAGATGTTCTGCACGACGCGCCTGACGACTGCCTTATTGTCATCGAAGACATAGACTCCAGTAAATCGGTACAGTCCCGCTTCGGTATGCCGGAGAGAGACTTTAGCGGCGGGATCCCCGAGATTGAGGATATTCGAAGAGCCTTGAAAGAAGCGGGGCACAACATTGGAGAGCCTTCGGAGATGACGGCCGGGAAGTCTTTCGGAGTATTTCCACCTCTTCGCCCTCGCAAGGAGAAAGGCCCTGAGGATATACAAGACTATCAAGAGCTATCCAGGGATGTAGGTATCTCAGGAGTGCTGAATGCATTGGACGGTATCTTGTCACCCGAAGGCTCTATCGTGATAATGACAACAAATCGCCCCGAGATACTCGATGCAGCACTGTTACGTCCCGGACGTGTAGACCTTAAGCTTGAGGTAGGGTATCTCGATCTTAAAGCGCTGCTGGAGATGCTTACCAGCTTATACCCCGACTGCGAGATAGACAGTAGAGGGCTGCGGCTTGTCACCGAAGATCTTACAGGAGCCATTGTACAGCAGGCAGTGCTCGATGGCGAACCTGCTGAAGCTATACTCGACAAACACACAAAGAAAGAGCCTGGGACACAGGTGTATAAAATAGAAGAAAAGGAGAAGGAAGATGGAAGAAATACAAGAGCAACAGGAGTTGATCAAGACAGTACCGGTATTCAAATGCTCGGTATGTGAACACGTACACCACAACATACCTGTTTTCACGCCTGAGGGTGGTATACAGCTTGACTTAGGTGAAGCAGGCAACCTACCCTGCGTCGGGGTTGCAGTATGCCCTGA
>Ga0114923_10000693_pt1 | contig 25156 bp, 21 predicted proteins | sample SumtaG_FD_89578 | JGI IMG/M metagenome (GOLD analysis project Ga0114923, IMG submission 89578) | Deep subsurface microbial communities from Indian Ocean to uncover new lineages of life (NeLLi) - Sumatra_00157 metaG | ecosystem: Environmental > Aquatic > Marine > Oceanic > Sediment | place: near...
CAAAAAAGCAAAATTATGTTTATTCAGACCAATTACTTTCTTGTGATGATCATGGGCGAATTTGTTTATACCCTTCAGAATATGAAACAATTTTTACTGATCTAAACGATGAAACAGTTAAGATAAGGCCAGTAAAAACTACAGATGAGTCATTGCTTAAAGAATTATATTATTCCTTAAATGAACGAGACAGATATTTGCGGTTTTTTGAATTAAGAAAAGAGTTTACACATTCTAAAACTCAAAACGAGGTGAATATAGATTATAATAGTGTATTCTCCTTAGGAGCTTTCATAGGTGAAATAAAAAATGAAAAGATGGTTGGTAATGCTACTTATTACTTTAATCCTCAACTAAATACTGCAGAATATAGCTTTTTAGTTAGAGAAGACTATCGAGGAAAAGGGATTGGATCCTTTCTCTATCAACATCTCATTATGATAGCTAAAGAAAAAGGAATAAAAGGATTTTATGGGACAATCCATATTCAGAATAAAAGTACTATACGAATTATTCAAAAGGGAGGTCATACAAAAATAACACCCCCAGGTTCTCCAAGCGAGAAAGAGCTATTTTATGAAGTATTTTTTGATAGAGAAAACTCAATTGATTAGGAAATAAGAATTTTTATTATTTTTCCTTTATTATCTACTTTGTTGAATGTATTATGACGTTTAAATTTACTGACTATCACGTCCATACGGCAAAATGGAGCACTGACATTCCTAAAGGTGGTCCTCAATTCGAAGATTATATTAAAATAGCAGAAATTCATGAAATAAATATCTGTTTTCTTGAACATTTTGAGCTTTATTCAATTGAAAACGATAAAACGAATCCCTTCTGTGATGGAAATATCGATAATTATCTAGAAGAAATTGATGAATTGAAGGAAACATATGATTTTATTTATGGTGGACTTGAAGTTGAATACTACAGAGATAGAGAAACAGAACTATTAGAGTTCATGGATGATTATGACAGAGAATTAGATTTTATTGGGGGTACAATCCATGAATGGATTTTTGATTATCCGATCACTACAAGGGAAAAACTTCTAAAATTATTAGAGAAAAAGAAGATGAATACCATTATTGATGAATATTTTAAGGTCTGTGAGATGATGGTTAATTCAAGAATTTTTAAAAATATTTGTCATATAGATACGATTTTCCGTTATATTAATGAAAATGATTTAAAACCAACAAAAGATTGTAATATATCGGAAGAAAGAGTGTTGGAATTAGGACGAATGTGCATAACTAATAACATGATGATAGAATATAATATTTCCGGTGAAAGATTCCCAATTGGACGACCATTCCCTTCAAAATCAATTATCACTCAATTAATAAAAGAAGGATGTAAATATTTCGTTGGTTCTGATTCACATTCATTAGATTATTTTGAAAACCAGATTCCTAAAGTAAAGGATGCATATTCATATTTAAATTCCATTAAATAATCCCCATAAGTTAATTGATATGAATCTTAAAAATTTTGCTGACAGAATTGACAACTGGGACCAAAGAATAATTTTAAAATATAATGGTCTTGGAGGAAAACCAGTAATAGTCATTTTAAAGATTGTATCTTTTTTGGGGAGAGAAACTCTATGGATCTTCTTAATCGCATTTTTCTTGCTTATCTGGTATGATCCATTTTTACTTACTAATATATCTGCAATATTTTTGATGGGTGTGCTTATTATTGCAGTCAGTAAAAGACTATTTAATAGAGCAAGACCATTTGAAAGATTAGAAGAAGGTAAAATTATAGTTCTTGAAAGAAAGCCAAAATCTCGCAGTTTTCCTTCTTGGCATTCATATAATATAATGGCTTATGGGTTATTAATAGGAGCTTTTTTGTTAAAATCACCAGTTATTACATTTTTAATGCTGATTTTGGCAATTTTAGTTTCATTTTCAAGAATTCAGTTGGGTGTTCATTATCCCGCGGATGTGATTATTGGAAGTCTATTAGGAATATTTGGATTTCTATTATCAATTTTTTTCATAGCCCCTTTGCTCCAAATGATTGTAACATATATTGAGCAGTTTATCGTATATGAAATTGATTATCAAACAATAAATTCAATGTTGAATGAGCAAATATGGTATACCTTTTTATGTATTCTTATTTTTTTGATACTCTTCATATCTGCTACTTATAAAATAATTAGAGACCAATTCAAAAGATAGAAAAGCTACCTCTAAAGGTCTAAACTCTTTCTTTTGATAAAGAGATCTTTTAACTCATTGAGAACATTTAGTCTTGCATTTTCCCCCTGTCTAGGAGTACTCTGGGGGGAATTTGATATTTCTAAAGGCACACCACTTTGGGCTGCTTGAAATGCTCCCGCCTCTAAGGCACGGAGTCGACTATCGAGATCATTTAGCTGTGTAGAAATGCTTTCTGATAAACGAATAACAGCATTTAGTGTTTCTTCTAAGGTTTTTCCAAGACCATCAACCTTCTTAACTGTTGGATCTGTGAGTGAATAGTGTGAACTCATAAGATTTTTAATATATTTTGCAAATTGTGGTTCACGGGAAATCATCGAATATATAGATGTTAAATATATCTCAAAATCAAGAGTATATTCCTTGCTTTTAATAACCTCATTTATATTATCCTTCAAAAGTTCAACATTAAGTTGAATCTTTGGATCACTTTTAATGTCTGGGTCAAATTTGTGGATGAAAATTAAAATATAAGGTTTTTCTTCTAATATTATAATCGAATTAAGAATTCTATCAAGATATTTGAGAGATTCATCGAATCGATCTGGGTTTTGTACGTCAATTACATAGAGAAGTAAATCTAATTGAATAAAATATTGCTCTGGATTTTTTAAATATCTTTCACGGTACTGTTCCTGACCACCCAGATCTATCACAAATAAAGTTAAATCGTCTTTCTCAAACTTCATTCTGACAACACCTTTAGTTGGAGCTGTGGCAATTGTTTCACTAATGCCTAGACGATCACCGAACTTTGAAAGTGTGGCTGTTTTCCCCGCATCATCAAGGCCCGCTACGAGAACTTTTTGTCCCTTTACTTCTAGTCCTTCTTTTTCCTTATTTACACTTGCGATGAGTGAACTAATTGTAATTGTTTTTTTCAACATTCTTTCCAAGGCTGGATATTTTTTTTTTAACGCTTCAATTTTCATCTTCAAGTTTTTGGTAAGTTCTTTAGATTCGTCAGATTCTCCAAGATCAATCAAACTTTCAAACGGATTTTCTTTATTAAGTTTAGAAGCATCCCCGATACTCGAAATATCTAGTAATTGTTTCATAATTGTTGATTCTTCTTTATCTACAAACTTATATGATTGAATTGGTAATTTTAAAATATCTTCAATCGTATGTAATTTTTTGAACTTTGATGATGTAGGATCAAGAAACTTCTTAAACAGATTTATTATGTCAGGACTTTCAGTAGACATGGTATTTAATGGTTGGTTTAAATATTAAATGGTTAATTTTGTTTTTAATATTATTAATTATCTTTTATGATACTAGTTAAAAAGGTTTCGATTTAAATTTTCACAACTCAATTCTTCTCTAGATCACACTTAAATATTTATACGATCATGTATTTTTTACTAAAAATAGAAAATTCCATATTCATCCTTTCCTAACCCATGTGATTATGCCGTCTCATTCTGAAGATGATGATTTCTTTGAAGAAAATGGAGAAAAAGGGTCTCCATGTTGTGATAACTCGAAGATTAGCGAAGAAGATGGGTTTTATGTCTGTTTAAACTGCGGTATTGTGTTTTCTAGGATTCTTGATGATAGTCCTCGTAGAGCTTTTACCAGAGAAGAAATTCTGAAAAGAAAGAGTAACGAAAGGGTTTATAGCCCTATTGGTCCTAGGACAATTATCAGAGGATCACGAGATGCAAAAGGTACTTTATTAAGCCCTAAAGATAAATCTAAATTTACCAAATTGGCTAAATATCAAAGATCTTTAATAACAAGTTATGAAAGAAATTTATATTTTGCTTTCCCAAACTTACAACGGATGCAGAAAAGATTGGGAATTCCAGATGCTGTTGCAGATGATGCTCTTCGAATTTATACCGAAACAGTAAAAAATAGATTAACGATGGGAAGAAGTATAGACTCTTTATTATCAGCATCTATATTTGCTGCATTAAGAGTTCATGGAATACCTCGAACTATTGAAGAAATAATTAAAGTTGCGCAAATCCCAAAAAAAAAAGTTCTTAAAAATTTCCGTTTAATACTTATGGAAGTCCTACCGAAATTGGGCATGAAAGTACAACATTTCTCAGCAGATCGTTATGTTGATAAGTTCAATGAAGAGTTAAAATTACCGATGAGATGTCGAAATTTCGCGGTAGGTTTAATTGAGAAAGCAATGGAAAGTGGATTCAACAGTTCAGGCAAGGATCCGAAAGGAATTGCCGCAGCAGCCATCTACATAGCTTCAAAAATAAGTAATGAAAACAGAACCCAGAAGGAAATTTCAAAATTAGCAGGGGTAACCGAAGTAACTTTAAGGGTGAGAGTAAAAGATCTACAAAAGTATGCAAATATGGTAGGTTAAGCACCCAAAAAATGAGTTAAAGATTCTTTCTTCCTAAAGTGTTTAGTGGGGTATTGTTATTATCAGAATGTTTCTCTTTGGTATGTATTAATTGCTATTGCCAATTTTTTATGCATCAAACTTAAATATTTAATAGATCATGCATTTTATACTAAAAATGGAAAATTCCAAATTCATCATCACATAATATAAGAAAATATGCCGTCTCATTCTAAAGATAATGATTTCTTTGAAGAAAATGGAGAGGGAGGACCACAATGTTGTGATAGTCCAAAAATTAGTGAAGATGATGGGTATTACGTCTGTTTAAACTGTGGTTTTGTTTATTCTAGAATTCTTGATGATAGCCCACGTAGAGCTTTTACACAGGAAGAAATTCAGAAACGTAAGAGTACTGAAAGAGTATATAGCCCTATTGGCCCCAGAACAATTATCAGGGGATCACGAGACGCAAGAGGCACTTTATTAAGTCCTAAATACAAATCTAAATTTAACCGGCTGGCTAAAATCCATAGATCTCTAACAACTAGTTATGAAAGAAATTTATGGATTGCTTTGCCAAATTTGCAGCGTTTACAAAAAAGATTAGGTATTCCAGATGCTGTTGCCGAAGATGCCCTTCGAATTTATACTCAAGCGGTTAAAAAGAAATTAACTATGGGAAGAAGTATAGACACATTATTGTCAGCTTCTATATTTGCTTCATTAAGGGTTCATGGAATACCTAGGACTGCAGAAGAAATAACTAAAGTCGCTCAAATTCCTAAAAAGAAAGTTATCAAAAGTTATCGATTAATCCTTATGGAAATACTTCCAAAATTGGGTATGAAAGTCCAGCACTTCTCAGCAGATCGCTATGTTGATAAATTTAATGAGGAGTTAAAACTTTCAATGCAATGCAGGAATATTGCAGTAAAATTGATTAATAAAGCAGGAGATAGTGGATTCAATTCAGCAGGTAAGGACCCGAAAGGAATTGCTGCAGCTGCCATATATATTGCTTCAAAAATAAGCAATGAAAACAGAACCCAGAAGGAAATCTCAAAACTAGCACGTGTAACTGAGGTAACTCTACGAATGAGGGTAAAGGACCTACAAAAATACGCAAATATGGTAGATTAATTCTTAATAAAATCGATTAGCATTCCATTATCATTGAATATCTATTAATTGTTCTTCTTCTTCAAATAACGGTAGTACTTCTAACATCCCTTTAATTTTTGGCATATATTTATCCAAAGAGTATATTTTAACATCAAGGATAAACGTTATAACCATAATATAAAACATATCTTTTACTAACTTTTTATTGATACCTAAACTATTTAAGAATTCACCGATATTTCTTTTGATAACGGTATAAGATTCTCCTTCTTTCAATAAACATAAACCACTTAAAAGCATAAGAAGCGAACTAATCTTAAGATCTTTTCTTTTTGATAGTGTTTTTGCTAAATCGTAGTAATTAGAAGCAACTTCTTTGAATTTTTGTGTTTTCAACATATTCAATATCTCATTATAATATCGTCTTCTCATAACTTTTCGCTTTTTGAAAATTTCCTTTTTCTCACGACTAATTTCTCCCATCTTTGATTGGATTTTTCCAAAAATTTGATCCACTTCAACCAAAATTTTGGACATTTTCCCTTTTTCCTCTCTTGAAAGGACATCCTTCGTATCGTATTCAAAAGCTTTTTCACTTATTAAACTTTTTAATACTCTAGATTCCGCATCAAATAAATTTAATTTTTCTAATAGGGCTTCAACTATAAAACCTTTTAATTCGGGTTCTTTATTATCAATTGCTGAGAACAAATACTCCATAATTTTAACTTCTGGTGAAATATTTAAAATCGGATCATTTTCCTGAAGGTGTTGTTTAAAAAATTCCTTAGCATCTTTTTCGTTCTTTTCATTAATATAGATTACCGTTCCTATAATTAAACTTAGTGTAGCTGCTTTAAATAGCTTCTTATCAATAAGCATAGGAATCACATCAAAATAAGATTTTGCAGCGCTTATCATTTTATTATTATCAATATTTTCTAAGGCTAACTTCCAATACTGGTTCTTAACGTCCTTCCTTTTAGTAGTATCTTGCTTTTCTTTATTAATCGCTTCTAAGATTTTTTTAATTTCTTTTTTAATTTCCTCATTATTCAAAATTCCATTCTTAACTGGTTCGGCCTTTTCTTCTTTCTTATGTTCCTTTCCTAAATATTCATAAAGAAAACTCATTTCTTCTTCAAATAAAGGGAGATTCTCTATAAAGGATATAGCTTCATTAACTTTATCCTCGTCCTGAAACTTTCTTACTTGAATTATGTATTCTATTAGAGTAACCGGAAACGTGTTGGAAAACAATCTTGCTAACCCAGTTAGTTCTTTCTTTGTTTTTTCTAATAACGCTCTAATTTCTTCAAATCGAGTTTCTTTCATCAACAACAAACTAACTATTGCTAATGAAACACCAGCAAGGTTATATTTTTTTCTTTGATTTAACTGACTAATCGTCTTTTTGTACTCTATTATTGAATTTTCAAGGTCATTGGTTTTCAGATAATTTAATCCTTCTTGAAAATATGCTCTCTTTCTTGCTTTTCTTTCTTTAAACTCCTTTTCACGATCTATTAGTGCTTCTCTTGCTCTGTTTTCTATAATTGAAAATTGTTCATGCAGAACCTCTTCTTCTCTGGACTCTTCTGCTCTCCTTGTTCTCTCATTACTTCTTAAAGCCTCAAGTTCAGCTATTCTTCTATGAATTTCTGTATTAATAGCTTTATCCTCAATTTTATCATTATATGTATTAGCAGATGGTAAATCACCTATTTCGATATAGATTTCTGAAATTTTCTTATAGATTTTATCAAAGTTTATTTTCACACGTTCTCCCTTATCCAAATAAGCTAGTGATATATCAGTTGCCTTTTTTACTAACTTATTGACCTTTGTAATCCCTAATGTATTGCCTTGCTCAGTGAGTATTACTAAAGCTTCTTTTTTGATATTTTTTATAAAAATTAAGCTGATTTCTTTTGATTCATCATATAATAAATGGTTACGATAAATCCGGTTTGCCTCTTCTAAAATTTTTTCTTTTCTTTCATAATCTTTAAATTTTTCTAGCCGTTTTAATTTATCAAGAAAACCTTGAGAAATCCGGATTAAATATTTGCCCTTCATCTCTTTTGACAAGCTGTTGAAATTAATAAAAAATTCTTTGAAGATTTCACTTTCTAAAAAAAGGTCTAAAGATTTTGTAAGGATTTGATCTCTTATATCTTCTTTTCCGATTTTTTTTAGATAATTTGAGTGATTTAATAAATGGGTTCCAGCTTTGAGGGGTTTTTTCTGCTTAACAAAAGCGTTAGCCTCTTCTATTTTTTTTTTTTTCATATCATAAATTATATCTAATTCAGCTTTTACGAACTCAGTGAGAATTTCTTCACCCTTCTTTATATATTCCTCGAATTCCTTTTTTATCGAATCCTTATATTTGTCATCTAACTCTGCACTAATTTTGCTTAAATCTTGCCTTAGCATTAAAGAATTTAATTTATTTATTAGGTTTGCTGCAATTCCAAAATTATTTTTTTCCAAGAAAGAATTAATTAGTACCTTTAAGATTGAATCTAAATCTGTTTTTTCTACTTTATAGGATGTCGGATCCCACATATTCTCAATTTCATCATAAGTATACTTTGCAGCATAAATTTCACCTGAATTAACTTGAATTTTAAAAATCTGAATTAAGATGTCAGTTAAATTGTAAGTAAGGTCTTTTAATTCATCTGAAAGTGATTCCCTTTGATATTTATTTATAGCTATATATAATTGTTCCCTTGCCAGCTCAAACTTTTTTGTATCTACCAAAAATCCTGCGGCAGCTTCAATTTTTTTAGAAATGCGTCTCAATATATCCTGAGCTTCTTCATGAGGTAGATTTTCAAGAATTTTAAATGCTCTTTCAACATGACAAGCAGATACCCAAGAGTTTATAGCTAATTTAAATGCCTCACTGACAAACTCTCTTTCTAATGACTCTATACTGGCCCATTGTCCCGCTCTTTCATACTTTTTGGCTGCAGTTTCAAATTCTTTTCGATTGAAAAAGAGGTTTGCTTCTCTCAGCATTGCATCAACATATAATTTTTTAAAGTTTTTCGACTTTTGAGGGTCACTATTTTCTAAAATAAGGCTAGCTTCTGAGTATAAATTTATTTTTGAAAAAAGATAGGCAGCTTGATCTAGCATTATATAATATTCTTCCTTATTGTAAATTTCAGCTATTTGAGCTGCTTTTCTTACTGCTTGTGCAGAATAATAATAATTCTTTTCCTCAAAATATATATTTGCCATTTGAATAAAGATTGGAAATCTCATCCATGCATTTTCAATATTGAGTGGTGAATCTCCATTAATGATTGCTAAACATAAAGATTGAAGCGCTTGGTGGAATTCCCTTGGATTAAGGTTAACAAAAGCTTCAAGACTTGGATAATTGACCCAAAAATTTGTCAATAACTCATTTACTGACACAGGAAGAATCCCATTTTGATCATAAAATATGATCACTGTAGGAAGTTCTCGCTTTACATTAAAAATATCAGGAAGAACCATATTAAATAGTTCAGAATCTTCCTTGTTTAAAGGATTTAAAAAGTAAACAATTCCATCCACAATATCTAGCATTTCGTCTAAATCCGCAGATATACCTGTAATTGTATCTATTTCTAAAGCACAAGTATCTTCTAATACTTTTACCTCTTTATACCATTCAAAGTAGGTATCATTATCTTCCCCGGGCTCGCCAAAAGCTCTAGACACATAAAAATGAATAGTATCTGGATCCCCTAAGATTAATACTTTTAAGTGATAGGGCATTTTTTTGAAGTTTTATTTTAGCAATCTTTTGTTTTAATTAATTTTTTCTACTTTTTAATTTTAAACACTTAAAATTAATAGAATAAAACTTATGAAATTATTTTAATTGAATAGAAATCTTTTAATAATAATTAACTGAGTTTAAGAATTTATATTTTTGTTTTGAACCATTTGGGGATTAACTAGTGGATTATTTAGAAAGAAATTATGATCTTGTCAAAGAACGAATGATTCAGCAGATGGAAAATTCAATCATCACCGGGAGAAAACTTATTGATACACAATTGGATATGGGGCTCTTAAATTGGTTTTTAAGGCCGGTCGTCAAAGTCTTCTATGACAACTGGGCTAAAAATGATATAAGAGGAAATACCATGAAACAAATCAACCTAACATTAGATGCAGGCATAAAATTATTAAAAAATGGAGTTAATGATGATAATTTTAACAGGGTTGTTAATGAGAACTTGTCTAAATACATTGAAGCAGATCAAACATCGTTACAATGCCGTAAACAGCATAAAAATTATAGAAGAATTATAGAAGTAGCAGAAAAAACGTTTACAAATTACTTAACAGAAGTGGTAAAGCTACTAGAGGTAAGTGATGAAGTAAAAGATTATGGTGATTTATGTCGAGTTGCTTTTAAATCGAAAGAAGTTGCTGAGGAAAATTTGATGAAACAATTAGATTTTACAGATAGAGGAATTAAAATTGTTGAAGAAGATCTATCCATTTTAAAAATTCCGGGTTTTAGAAAGATAATTGTAAAAGCCTTAAGGAACGGTTTTGAAGAAACTAAGAGGGAGTTTATTAACGGACTCAATGATACTTATGACCAAGAAAAATTAAAATAATGAAGTAGGAAAGGTTTTGAAGAGATTTTTGAATGGAATACAATCAAAAATAATAAAAAATTAAACCCATGAAAAATTCATTTATTTATTCGTTAATTACATTATGGAAAAACTAACATGGAAGGCATCGAGAGAAACTATAACATCTTAGAAAAAAGAATGATTGACCAAACCGACACTTCTCTTAATTATGGAAAGTCATTAATTGATTCAGAATTAGATGGTCCTTTACATTTTATACTTAAACCGATTGTTAAATCTTTTTATAAATACTGGTCTGATAAAGATGCTCGTGTAGGAACACTAAAACAGATAACGCTTACACTCAATTCTGCTAAGGAATTAATAACTAATGGGGAGATCTCAAAAGAACAATTCGATAATGTTGTTAATAGAGACTTTTCAACATATCTTAAGAATGATCAAACCGATCGTCAGTGTAAAAAAGATCACAGTAATTATAATTATTTAAAGGAAGTTACTAAAAAATGTTTTATAACACAATTGGAAGAAAGTATACTATTATTGAAGGTTGATGAAGATATTTATGACTATGCGGGATTATCAAGAGCAGCATTCAAAACCAAAGAAATAGCACTTAAAGCTTTAATGCGTCAATTGGATTTTAATGAAGAGGGAATAGCAGTCGTCGAAAGTGATTCAAATATTCTGAAAGTACCGCTAGCTAAAAATGTTATCTTAACAATTCTCAGAAAAGGATTCGAATTAACTAAAAAGCAGTTAATAGAAGAACTTGACGAAATTTTTAATTAATAAGAGTTTAAATTGATAGTTTTAAATATAAAAAGTGTAATCAATTACCTTGAATGAAGTTCCTCAAGAAACAGAGAAAAAAAACTATTTACGTTTTGTGTTTTTAAATTTATTAATTAGCCTCTTTATAATCATCTCTTATGTCTACATTTCAGAGGCTTTTGGTTCGGTTTCAACCGCTTTTGTGGAGTCTCAAGAATTTATCCTAAGATTTGGATTCACACTATTATTATTTACTTTTCTTTCTGTTCTAGCCGGTTCTTTACACGGTTTAATCGATGGGTTCATTGCTGAATTTTTATATCAACTAGCATTTTATAATCAAATCTATATTGAATGGTGTTTGATTGTGGCTATTTTAGGGCTTCTTGTGGGGTTTTATAAATATAAGCCATTAAAATACCAGGAAGGAATTAAGGTATATTATACGTTTTTAGCTTTAGTGATCAGCTCATTTATTATAATGGGATTCATAGTTTTATTTCAAGGATTATTTTACCTAGGACAATATTCCCCAGAAATATTGATAATCAATTATGGATTTAAATTCTTCTCTCAAGCTCTTATTTCAATAATCTTTCTAGTCCCAATATTACTAGTGCTTTATGATAAAGTTTTTGCTGCTAGTGAAAAGCATTTATATTACATGTTTTTGACACATCATCCAGTATCAGCATCTGATCATACTTTTTATCTTAAAATTGGAAGAACAAAAATATACTTTTGCTCAAGATGTTCAGGAGTAATTATTGGTGGATTATTTTCTTTATTCGTAACGTACCTTCTCGAAAGGATTTTCCAAGTACAGTTCAGCAGTGAGGTTGCCTTAATTTTGATAATAATTTTACCGATACCTGGTTTAGTTGATTGGGGTACTCAAACACTTTTATTAAGAAAAAGTACGACTGAATCAAGGTTATTCACAGGATTAATACTCGGAAGTGCTCTCCATTTTATGTCATTTACATATAAATACTATTTCTTTACTGTATTGATTCTCATTATATATTTCAGTATATTTTTTGCCTTGGTTTTTTTCGGACACAAGAGAGAAATGAAATTATTAAGGGATCAAGATTATCGTTATATTTCCAAGGATGAAGTCGAATAAATAATAGTTTTAAAATAAAAACATCTACATCTTGTTATTAAAATATTAAAAAGTGTTTGTTACAATTCAAATAAAAAATAATAGACAATTAGTCTATACCTTCAAGATAAAGCTAAACATATTTTATCACATTTATATGTCACCTAATTATACTATTACTTATATCCTAAAAACAATAGACAAATTTGGAAAATGTATGTTGTGTTTGCGATGTTCCAGTTAATTATTTAAAATCCACAAAACCATATATGAAAAAAGAAGAAATATACTAAATATGGACGAAAAACAATTAATAGAAAAAGAAAATTCTGAAGAAGTGATTCAAGCAGAAAGATTCATTGATGAAGGTAAATTCGATGAAGCTCTCACACTTTTGAGTAATTATGTACAGAAAGATGGGCTCAACCAGCATGTTAAGGCATCTTGTCATCTACTTAAATGTCAAATTCTATTTTGGCAAGGAAAGTATAATGAGATTATTAAATACGCTGAGCAAGTTTATAAAGAAAGTGACGAACTAGAAACAAGTTTCTATAAAGTCGATATCTTACTTTTGATGGTACCTGCATTATTATACCTTGAAAAATTTGATGAAGCCTTTGAATTAATTAAGCAAGGAGAAGAACTAATCAACATAATTCCACAAGAATTAACAGAAGCCTACAAGCATAGAAAGGCTTATTTAGCTCATATAAAAGGGATATTTTACAATACAAAACTTGACCCAAATGATGCAGATCTGGCATTAAAACATTTGGAGCACAGCTTATCATTGCGAGAAGAATTGGGGATTAAGCATGAAATTGCAGAATCTCTTACCAAGATAGCATGGAATCTAATCTTTTTTAAAGGTGAACTGAATCGTGCTTTAAAATATGCCGAGAAAAGTTTAGCTCTTGCTAAGGAAAGTAGCAAAGAATATTATATTGCTGAAATCTTTAATGTTTTGGCAATAATATATTACTTGAAAGGAGAGTTAGATCAAAGTACAATATTCTTAGAGCGAAGTTTAGAACTTTTCAAAGAATTTAATAATAAACCAAAAATGGCTAAAATTTTTAACAATTTATCTGAAAATTATATGAGGAGAGGAGAACTGGATCGTGCGTTAGAGTACATAGAACAAAGTATATTATTAACCAAAGAATTAGGAGGTTTAAGGGCATTAGCTTTATACCACGATTTTTTAATTCAAATTTTAATTGAAAAGGGCGATCTTGAACGAGCATGGAATTCTCTCCGCGATTTGGAGCAATTGAAAAATCAATTAAAAGATAAGCAAATGGACTTAGTGTATCTAACTCTTAAGGCAATGTTATTGACAACAAGTCTTAGGGCTCGTGATCGAGGTAAAGCTGAAGAAATATCAATTCAACTTCTTGAAAATGAGAATTTAACTTATGAAGGTAAGATAAGAGTATTACTTAACTTATGTGAATTGCTTCTAACTGAGTTACGCATGACTAATGACTTAGAGGTGTTGGATGAGTTAACTCAATTTATTCGTCAGTTATTAGAAATTGCTGAAAAATCGCATTCGTACTGGATTATGGGAGAAACCTACCTTTTACAAGCTAAGTTGGCTTTATTATCATTGGATTTGAAAGAGGCTCGAAAATTCATGACTCAAGGCCAACAGATTGCTGAAAGATTTGGACTTAAATTGTTAGCTATAAAAATTTCAAACGAACATGATGAACTCCTTAAACAATTAAATAAGTGGGAGAACTTAAAAGAATCAACTTCATCATTAAAAGAACGTATGGAATTTGCTCGGTTAAATGAACAAGTGGAAAATATGATCCGAAAGCGAGCAATAGAAGTCCCTGAACTTTCAGATGAAGAACCTGTTCTTCTTTTAATTGTCTCAGAGGGTGGAAGAACAGTATTCTCTCAATCCTTCGTAGAGGATCAAAATTTTGAAGATCATCTTTTAGGAGGATTTTTTACCGCTATCAATTCGTTTATCAACGAAATTTTCTCTGAAGGGCTCGAACGAGCTACTTTTGGTGAACATACGCTCCTTGTTAACTCTATGTCACCCTTTTTAATGTGCTATGTGTTTAAAGGTAAATCATATTCCGCTCAAACCAGGATTAGTCATTTTATTGATAAAATACGGGACGCCGAACCAATATGGCAAACTATCCAAGATTTCTATAAATTTAACAAGGAAATTGAATTGAAGGATATCCCTTCCCTTGAACCTTTAATAAACGAGATATTTATAGATAAAACTATTCCATTAAATGGATCAATGAATAACTAAAAATTATAGAAGAAGTTATCTTTCGAAGGCTGAAGTTGAATAATTGAAAATTAAATTATATATAATTCTTTAAAAGTCATTATCCATGCATAATATTATTTTTGTACACGGTCTTGAAAGTTCTGGTCATGGTTTTAAAGGTAGATTTCTAAAAAGCTTGTTCCCCGAAATCCTTACTCCTGATTTTAAAGAAGCCAATCCAAATATTTTAATGTACGATCTGTTAAAAGAGAGAATGATTGAACTTAACTCTATTTTGAATACTAAAAAACTGTGGATAATAATAGCATCTAGCTTTGGCGGCCTTATGAGTTCTTTATACGCATTACAGAATCCTTCTAATGTTAAAAAATTGATTTTACTAGCTCCTTTTTTAGTTTCACGTAAACTCAAACCGCATATGTATAAAACTATAGACATTCCAGTTATTGTTTATCATGGAAAAAATGATAAAGTTGTTCAATATAAAATGGCCCGAGAAAGAGCAAAGATTTTTTTTTCTAACATAAAATATAAAATAGTTGATGATGATCATCGACTTAAAAATACAGTTAAATCGATAGATTGGAAAGAACTCATATTAAATCCTTAAAATTTATAGAATTATTACTCAAATTCCATAAATATTGGACTCCAAATTTTTTAAAATCAACCATAAATGATTAAAAATTAAGTAAAAATAAAAATAAAATAAGGTAACAAAAATGGATTGGAGAAATCTAGTAGATAACTTATCTTTATGGTATAGTGAGTTTATTAATTGGTATTCAGTACAACCTATTTATGGGCAGGTTTTGTCTATCATCGGAATCATTGCAGTTCTAGCCCTAACGGTAACAATTGTTTATTATATTATAAAGGGTGTAGCATATTTAGTTTATTATGTTCTTAAAGGTATCTTTTATCTTCTCAAAGGAATCGGCCTTTTGTTTTTCAAATTGAGCGAGGGCCTTTATCACTTAATATCAGGTGAAATAAAACCTGGGAAACAAACACAAAATGATAATCTTCAAATTACACGTAGTGTTAGTAATACAATAACTTATTGCAGTGAATGTGGTAAAAGGTTATCAGAAAAAATGATTAATCAGATGATGTCACAGACTATAGCTTATTGTGTTAACTGTGGGAAAGGATTAAAGCTAATTGAATATCAAACACCATCCATTCCAACTCCTTAATATTTCGATATTTTTCTAATAATAAAAAAATATAAAAAAAAATTAAAGTAAGCAAATTTAAAATTAAATTACTAAGGTGTAGTTTTGAAATATGACAAAGGCTTTTATTTGTAGAGAGTGTGGGTATAGGTTTCCAAATGAACTATCAACTTTAATTGATAATCATATTCAAGTATATTGTGAAAGATGTGGTTCTCCATTCAATCTGGATGGGGTGAAATTCAAACCAGCAACAACTCCTGTTATTAGAAAGTTTGCCAACAAACTTGCTTTATCTGAGAAAGAAACTACGAATCTTGGTAAATTGATTCAAGCCTTAAACAAGATTTCATTCCTTCCATTATTCTTCTTCACATTCATATCATTTGGCTTAATTGCTGAAATCGCGTTTAATTTCAATAATGGGATCTTTATTCTTTTCAACCGATTTTTACCGGGTCTGATAGGTCTTACCATATTAGTATATGATGTAGCGTACATTTCCCCTAAAATCAAAGAAAAAAAGTATAATGAAGTTTTTCTGGATTCCTTTTGTTGGGGGATTTTAGGTTGTATTCTATTCGGGACGGGGGTCATTATTTTGCTTAAGGGGATTTTTGTCCTTATATATGTCATCGTTAATAAGGAAAATAAAAACCTAAAAGCTTTTGACTACGGTTTATTAGCAAAAAATTCAATTAACTATTTCTCTAACAAAGCAGGGTTTGTAATAATTCTCATGGGTATCTTTACAGTATTTTCGTATATGGTTTCCAACACATTAGGAGATTCTATCACGATTATGTTTCCATTCTACTTTGAGATCCCCATTTTATTGTTAATATATTCAGTTTTACTAACAATTTCTTCTATAGCTTTGATTTATGATAATAAATCAAGATCTTTAATTGGGACGAAAAAAAAATTCGAAACGGGAGATTCAATTAAGACAATATTAATTGGTGTGATTGGTATGCTTTTCTTTGCCGCAGGGATATTTATTTTGTTAAAAGGAGTTCTATTATTATTTCTTTTTGTAATTAAACCGTTAGTAAAGCCCACTAGTGCATTTAAAGAAGAAAATCACAAACCCACACCCAAAAAAGATAGTGGATTTGAACCACAATTAAAACTTGACACTAAAAGAGAAGAAGAAGAACTAAAAGAATCTGTTAGGGAACCAACTCAAACAAAGATTATACCTAAAGAGAAAGAGCCAACAATAATAGAAGCTAAAATTGAAAAAAAATTAAAAAAGTCTGAAGATTCGGAAGAGGTTCATGTAAGAAAAGAAAAAGAAAAAAAAGAAGAGGATATTGAATTAAGACTCCATGAATCACTTCTACCTGTAAAGGATGAGAAAGATAAGAAATTAGTCAAGGAATATTTTTCGAAAATATTTGCGGTTTTATCGAAAGATCTAAGAAAACAAATCACCAGTCTTAAAATCTCTAAAAAAGATAAGAGAGAATTATTAGAAGAACTTGTATTCTTAACTAAAGAGGAACAAATTAAGTATATCGAGGCAATAGTTGTTTTATATAAAGAGACACCAAAAAAATTAATAGAAAGAATTCGCAAACTTCCAAATGTTAATCCTAAACATTTGGATAGAGTTATAGAGCAATTAAGAGCAATGAATGTTGAAGAACAATTAGAATTTGTACAGTTCTTAGAGGAAAACGCTTAAAATGTCACTTGAAAGAAGAAGAGATGTCAAAAAGCCAAAGGAAAAGGAGAAAATGGAAGAGAGCACATTTAGGCGTTTAAACTTCAGTCCTCTACAGGAAGTGAAAGAATTAGAAAAAACAATACAAACAAAGGATAAACTAGTCGAGGAGTTAACTGAAATAGAAAAGGACGTTTTAGATATTGCTAAAAACATATTAAAATTAAAGCGTTATGATTCAGAATTCGAAATTGAAAGCGAAGTTGGTCAAATCCAAAAATATCCAATAATCGAGAAGTTATATGCCAAATGTATAGCAAAATTATCTTATAAAAAAGGATATAGTAAAGAGGAGATTTTTCTGACGATCAGAAATTTAGAAGAAAAAACTTGGATTGTGACCCAAGAAAGGAGAACAAAATTAGAGATTCTGACCAATGAAAAGCTCGTAAAAATTTTGAATTTTATTAAAGAAAATCCAGGCATCCATGCTCGAGATGAAAAAGTTGAAGAGGAGTTAAAGATCACTAGGACCCCATTTTTAAAACATGTTATGACTCTAGAAAGATTCAATCTTATAAGGTCTAAAAAAATCGGCAAATCTCTTCATTATTTCTTGTCAGAAGTGCCAGAAGATTACGACAGATTTAAAATTATTTTTTTAAACTCACTAATTCTCAAGATTTTAAAAGAAATTTTGAAAGAAGAGACTATTTTTGTGTCTAAAATTGGGGAAACTCTTGATATTTATCCTGGAACTATCCTCTACCATCTTAACAAATTAAAAGCACTTAATTTAGTAAGATCAACAAAAAACAAAGCTGGGAAAAAGATATTCTTAGTAAATCTCGAATTATTAAAAGTTTATAATGAATTCTTCAAAGAACCAGATTTTAGCAAGCTCTTACAGGGAATTTAGATGAAAATCTTTTTATCATGGTTGATTTAGTAAATTATACTTGATTTTGGGTAATGTGTTTAGCAAAATTCTTATTGCATTATCGATTCCATTTTCCATATTTGGATGTATCGCTTTAGAAACTAGTAAATCATATTTTGAATCACCGGGCAAATCAGTTACAGAAAGAATCGACGCAGTTTTTAAGTTATATAATCTGCCTAATAAGAACAATATTGAGGATTCCATATCAATAGCTTGTATATTTACTGATTTTAATCCTCTAATAAAATCTAACGATTCACAAAACAATCCATCGGTACTCCATATTTTTACCTGTTTTATTCCATTGGAAATGAGAGAATTCCCTTCTTCTGATAACAAATCAATTAATTCTAAGTTCGGTTTTGAAATAAATATCGTTTGGTTTCCTGTTAAAAGGTTTTGAAATTTTGAAAGGGGATTTGAAATACTCTCTAAACTATTTGTTAAGGAAGGGTGTTCTCTTATGTATTGGGGGCTTGTTCCGTCATCACAATATGCCCGTTGCGGAATTAAAACATCTCCAATATCAATTTTGGAATCAACATTTTCTATACCCCCACAAACATCTAGACGTATTACAATCTTTGTTTTGCACCTTTTTAGACATTCTACCGCGATCGCACAATTGGGAGCTCCTATGAATGAACGAATAACACTAACTTTAACATTATTCAATTCTCCATTATAAACTCTTCCGTTAATCCTTTTATTATGTAATTTTTTAAGTATTTTTTTCATAACAAGTTTAACTGCGGGGAGTATTACGATTTCGTTTATATTTGAAGGTCTTGTTTCTAATATCATTCTAACTATTTTCTCATCATTTGAAATAAATTTCAAACCGAAATTCAACAATTCACTTTTGATTTTATTTAACATCTTACACCATTTTTGCATTAGTTCTTCTTAGATTATTTTTCTTTTTTGATTATAATACAAAAGTTCTCTACTGATTACCATTGTACTTATAATTTCAAAGAATATAATTTAATATCTTTATAAAATACATTTATTTATAGAAAATATTGAGAGTTTCGAGCTTAACCGGGTCTTTTCATGAAAAACGAATTTATCCTTGAAAATAAAATCACAGCAAAATTTGTCGAAAGTTATACAAAAACAACATATAGGATTATCGGAGAAAATAAGCACAGTTCCATTAAGCCTTGCCATTGGTTAGAACAGAGATTAATGACTGGAAGAGATAACCGAAATTGTTACAAAGGAGTTTTTGGAGTAAAAAGCCATAAATGTTTACAAAACACACCTTCACTACCATTTTGTAATCATCAATGTGTTTTTTGTTGGCGAGATATCGAAGTAGGTTCTCTTGGAAGGGAGTTTATTGTGAAACCAGATGACCCTAAAGATATTATTAAAGAAATGTTTCGTCATCATCGAGATATCATTAAGAATCATTTACCATTAAGAAGATATCTTGATAATTATGAAATAATGATAGATCTACTTTACTACATGTTGAAAAATAAAGATGAGACTCATAATTTAAATTCATTATTGAATGGAATTCATGTTTCAAAAAACAAAATTGAAAGAGCAATTAATCTTCTAAAAAATCAACACTTTATTAAATCAAAAAATCAGAAATTTACCGAATTTGAACTGGATGATGACATTAGCTGCTGTATTAATTCCAGAGAAGAAATAGAAGTTTTAATTAACCGAGCACTAACGACTCCAGATGAAATTATGCAAACTCATAATGAAGCGATGACCCCTAATCATGCGGCAATTTCTCTTGATGGAGAACCCTTATTATACCCCAAGATGTCAGAATTTGTTCAAGAATTCAAAAATAGGTCAATGTCAACATTTATTGTGACAAATGGAACCCTGCCCGAAAGAATAGGGGAGCTTGATTCTTTACCAAGTCAATTATACATTACTTTACCTGCCCCGAATGAGCAAATTTATAAACAAGTTTGCCGTCCAATGATTAAAAATGGCTGGGATAAAATTATGGAAAGTTTAGAGCTAGTTAATACATTATCTTGTAGAACTTTGATAAGACTTACAGCGGTTAAAAATACGAATATTGGTGAACGGTATTTGAAGGATTATTTTGATATAATTAAGAGAACAAATCCAAATTTTTTTGAAATAAAGGGTTTTACATTACAAGCTAAGGCGATGTCAATAAAAGAACGGTTAAAGAGTGATGAACCGTTAAAATATTTTTTTCCTGAGTACAATTATTTAGAAGATCTTGCCCTAAAATTTCAGGAAATAAGTGGATTTCCACTGATTTATAAAAATCAAGTTAGTAGAGACTTTCTATTTGCCGTAGATTGGGATAAAGATGAAGATCCAAAAATAACAAATTTGTAAATAGTATTCAACATAATATTTCTCCTTTTTATGGGTCTAGCTCTAATGAAATCACAAAATTCATATTGATCCTATTATTTTCCCAAATGATGTTTATTATCTGTTTAGATTTAGAAGGAGTGTTTACCCCCGAAATATGGGAGGTTGTAGCTACAGAAACGGGAATTGAAAAACTCAGCCTAACAACAAAAGATATTCCTGATTATGATATGCTTATGGATCAAAGATTAGAAATTCTAAGAGATAATGATATTTCATTAAAAGATATTCAAAAAATGATTGACAAAATGGATCTATTGCCCGGGGCCGCAGAGTTTTTAGAGTGGCTTCAGCTAAATGCTCAATTAGTAATCGTAACTGACAGTTTTGTTGAGTTTATTAAACCTTTTGCACAAAAACTCAATTACCCAATGATTTTTTGTCATAATCTTGAAGTTGACAAAGATGGGTTTATAATTAATTATAAACTGCGACTAAGAGACATGAAAAAGGAAAGTGTAAAAGCTTTAAAAATTCTAAATTATAGTATTATTGCAATCGGTGATTCGTATAACGATATTGGGATGTTAGAGAAAGCTGATTACGGAATTTTATTTAGACCACCTCAAAATGTGAAGGATGAATTTCCACATTTACCTGTGAGTACGAATTATACTGAATTGAAAAAATTTATCTCAAATCATTTAGGTTTAGAATAGAAAAAAAACTACAATTTTAGATATTTTTGGATAGTTAGTTTTAATTTCCTTAGATTCATTTTTTTTAATGCTGAAAATTCTAAATAAGGAATTTCTGTATTTCCTTTATTATTATAGTTGTCTAAATGAACCAAATTAAGATTGAATTCCTTTGCAGATTTTATAAATAACTGGATTATCCTATCCTTGTCAAAAATGGAAAACTTATCAACTTTATTAATAATTATTAAGAGAGGGATTTTGACCTCTTCTAGAAAATGTATTAATTCAAAACTTAATGGAATGGTTCTCTTATCTATTACGAAATATTTTTCAATTTCATCTTCAATTCTTAAAACATTGATTACTACCAAACCAAAAAAATAATCACTAAAGTGTTTTTCAATATGACGAACAATTTGTTTTTTAATATGTTCTGCTCTTCGACGGCTAGAATGACTAGTATAGCCAAATCCAGGAAGGTCTACTATTTTATATTTTAAATTAGGTTGGGTTATAGGTTTTACCAATAACGTACTACCAGGTGATTTCCCTATTTTTCCTTTAAATTTCCTAGGATTTGGCAAAAGTAGTCTTGTGATAGACGATTTACCAACGTTTGAGTTTCCAATAATTAGTAATATAGGTTTTACCTTCATTTCTTTATAACTTTCAATGATTTAACTGCATATTTTTTAATTTAAGAACTCTTAATAAATTCAAATATCCATAAAATCTTCATTAAGAAAATCCTTATACATTTTTTTTTTTACTTCTTCTTTAATAACTGGACGTGTACTTATAGGTTCACCAGCTTCCTCTAAAATATCTTTTAAATTTTCGATATTAACGTTAATTTTAAACTTTCTATCTCTTAGAAATCGTACAACCTGTTTGTTGTTTAAATTTAATCTTAGGATGTACCCCAATCCAAAATAAAACTGATGCTCTGGAATTGGATCTATAGGAGATTTACTTGTTACCTCTTTTAAAACATCATATAGTAAAGCTTTCGATGCGATATTGTCCTCAACATTGAAGACTATGTAATACAGCGCGTGATACCAAATTTTATCACGTTTGCTTTTAATATATTCAAGAAATTTTTCTGGAGTGATTACTTCCTTTTCATCTTCTTTTCTTTTTAATAGCTCTTGCTTTATCCTATCTTCTAATTCTTTAGAAATACCCTGAGTTGGCTGGATTACACTTTCTCCGTTGGGTGATCCTTGTAGTTCTTCTTGATTTACAGTTGAGATTGCATCTTGCATGTCTCTTAATTCATCAAAATCAATTTCGTCCATATCTGAAAAATCTGTAATCATTGCTTCTTTAAACTCTTTTTCTTCTCTAATTTCAACTTTATTGTCTTCACTGGAAATTTTTTCGCTTGATTTTCCAGCTCCGGGTAATTTTTCGCTTTCTTTAACTTGACTAATAGCTTCTTGGATTTCTTGAAGTTCTTCCATGTCTAAATCTTCTAAATCGGAAAAATCAGTCTCGAGGGCTTTCATTTCTTCTAAATAAACCTTTAAATCGTCATCCTCTATATTTTCTTCTTCCTTCACTTGTTTCTCCTTTTCTTCTTGTTGATCTTTACTCATATCTTACTTAATTCAATCGATACTTATCTTTTTTATTTAATATCGTATAATTAAAATGATTCTAAATATTTATTCTCTTTAATATGGAAAAAATTAACTTGGAAAAATATAAAGGTGTAATTTGGGATTTAGATGGTACAATTTTCAATATTTCCGATGCTTTAAAGAAAGCTGTTGATGACGGAATAGAAAAATATCAATTAATAATCGAACGTGATGAAGTGATGGAAGAAATTGCTCACCTCATTGAAGAAATCCAAAATTACCCTGTCCCTAAAATTCTTCTAAATTCTTATGAATTATTGAAAGTAAATTTTCTTTCAGGAATTGGCTTTTTCAAAAAACTTAGAATTGCTATCTTTCTATTTAACCAATTTAATAAATATAAAGATGCTGGATCTACGATTTACGATGGAATAGATAACTTACTTACGAAGATGTTTGATAAAAAACTTAAACTAGCAATATTAACAAACAACAAAAGTCAATATGCTGAAGAAGTCCTAGATAAATTTAATCTCACAAAATATTTTGATATTATTGTAGGGTTTAATGAGGTATCCGAAGTAAAACCAAACCCCGAAGGATTAAATATTATTCTCAATAAATGGAAAATTAATTCATCAGAAACAATTTTCATAGGAGATATGACTACCGATGTAGATGCTGGAAAATCAGCAAATGTTATGACGATATGTGTTGCTTCTGGCCTTGCCCAAAAGGAAACATTATTGCAACATAATCCGGATATCTTAGTTGACAATACTGAGGAATTAATTAAATTGTTTGAGCTTTAATATATCTAAATAACTATTTTCCAACTGTTAATATTTAGTGTATGACGATAATATTCAACTTTTAAATTAAGAAATACAAAATTTTAAAATAACTAATTTTTACTATTTTAGAAAGGGAAACTAAATATAGGTGATATTTTTGAGTGATGCTGGATACGGATTCAAAATTACAGTAATTGGTGATGGTGCTGTTGGTAAAACCTCATTAATCAAAAAATACACACAAGGTGGTTTTCGGAAAGAATATATCTCAACTTTAGGTACTCAATTCTCAAAATACGAAGAAGTAATTGATGGGGAAAAAGTTGAATTATATCTGTGGGACATTGCGGGTCAAGATTCATTTCAAGCACTCCGTCAAAGATTCTACACAGGAAGTAGTGGGGCGATAATCGTGTTCTCTCATGATCCTGACCAAGTCCAAACTTATGAACATGTAAGTAAATGGCTTAGTGATCTTAAGACGCATTGTGGGAATATACCAATTATCTTGTTTGGGAACAAGGCTGATTTGGTAGATGAAGGTGAGTTAAGCGTGAACCCAAATATACCAACGGCAAATAGTGTTGTTGAAAGTTTTGCAAAAGAAAATAGATTCATAGGTTATTATAAAACAAGTGCTTTAACAGGACAAGGTGTAACTGATGCGTTTAAAGTTCTTGTTAAAAAGTTATACATGATCGCTAAAATAAGCAGTTTCTAAGGGATCATTCAATTTTTTAAATTTAAGAAATAAATAGTTTTAAACGTAATACTTATCATTGAAAAAAATAGTTAAAGAAATTAGGTTCGTTTATAAATAAACCGCTCCCAACTCTTTTTATTTGGCATTTCCAAAGGCATTCCCTTACGTTTACGGATTTCTATAATAAGATCTTCTTCTTGGGAAGCAGGTACTTTTAAAAATCCAAAAAATTCGTAGCCAAAAAATGCTCTTCCTTGTGTGGAGCCTCTAATGTCGTCAGCAATATCGACTGTTTCGGCAGCAGGAATCTGGCCTTTGATCCTTACATATTCACCTTCAGGAGTGACGTTAGTAATCCTCCCTCGACGCTTCGATATGATAGCGGTAACTGCTCCTTCTGTTCCTTGGGGAGTTTTAATATCGATTTTCTGGATTGGCTCAAAAAGATGAGGATCTGCTTCTAACATTGCTAATGACAGAGCAGAGAAAGCCATTCCTGCAATTTGTCCATATTGCGTGTGTCTTGGATCCTCATGTATGACCATATCAAGAAAGACCACTTTTATTCCTGCAGCAGGTTCTTTCGCTATAATGCAATTACCAAGCCAATCTCTAAACGCAGCGCTCAAATAGGATTTCACCCGATCAAATCTCTGTAATCCTGAAGTGCCATTGACAAGGAGACTTCCTTGATATACATCAACAATTCGTCTAGCTTCCTTTGCATCCCATCCCGCGTCATCTCTAAGTACTTGAGCTCTATCCTTCTGATTTTGTAAATCATTAATTTTACCGG
>Ga0114923_10000694_pt1 | contig 25096 bp, 21 predicted proteins | sample SumtaG_FD_89578 | JGI IMG/M metagenome (GOLD analysis project Ga0114923, IMG submission 89578) | Deep subsurface microbial communities from Indian Ocean to uncover new lineages of life (NeLLi) - Sumatra_00157 metaG | ecosystem: Environmental > Aquatic > Marine > Oceanic > Sediment | place: near...
CTGCCGAACTGTTTGAACGTATACAGGCAGGAGAAGATTTCGGGGGATTGGCGGAACAATACTCAGATGGGTACCGTGCATCGCAGGGAGGTTTGTGGGAGCCGAGGCAGCCTGGGGCATTAGCCAAGCCTTACGATGTTCTTGCGAGTGAAGCTGAAAGAACAGAGCCGGGGCAGATGGCCGGGCCAATCGAGGCAGGGGAGCATATTTTCATTATGAAGCTGGAAGAAAAACAGTCGAGGGGCTTTGAGCCTCTTGAAGAAGTTCAAAAACAAGTGGAAGCGAAGATTGTTTTTGAACGGCGGATAAAGACTATTGATGAGCTGGAAGGCAAATTTGTGGAGCAAGCGTCAGTCGGCGAAAAGGATGAATTTATAGATTTCTGTCTGGAGAAGATTTATCGGATGAGCAACCAATAGATGGTAACTGGTAATTGGTGAGTAGTAATTATTTAAGTATTTAACCGGTTACCATTTAACCACTTGCTAATCAGGATTGACGAATGGAAATTGTAGCACATGGCATAGACCTTGTAGATTTTCCGCGAATAGAAGAAATGATAAAGCGGCACGGTGAGCGCTTTTTAAATAGGGTTTTTACTGCCGCCGAACAGGCCTATGCCGAGGCGAATAAGAACGGAACAGAGAAATTAGCTGGCCGTTTTGCAGCAAAGGAAGCTGTTCTTAAACTGATGGGGACAGGCTGGCGAGGCAAGATTGCCTGGACGGATATTGAGATTGTGAACAACCCTGCAGGCCAGCCTGAAGTTACTCTCAGTGGCGAGGTTAAAAAAATTGCCAGGAGGCTTAGCATTAAACACATAAGCATCAGTATCACACACACAGCAAATTTCGCAATTGCATCGGCAGTTGCGCTGGCACAGCCAAATGAAGGTGAATGAGTTCGATTGCATTGTTATAGGTGGTGGTCATGCGGGGGTTGAAGCTGCTCATGCTGCTGCAAAAATCGGTGCCAGAACCGCCCTTATCACCATAAGCAGAAATACGATTGCTCAAATGAGCTGCAATCCTGCTATCGGCGGGCTTGGGAAAGGCCAGATTGTGCGTGAAATCGATGCGCTGGGCGGCCTGATGGGGTTGGCGATAGATGCAACCGGGATTCAATTTCGAATACTGAATTGTTCAAAAGGCCCGGCTGTGCAGTCACCTCGGGCTCAGGCTGACAGGCACAAGTACGCGGACTTTATGCGCCAGATACTTGAGCAAACGGCCAATTTGACCATCATCGAGGCGATAGCGACGGAAATAGTAACCTGTGATAATAAAGTGCGGGCGGTGACTTGCAAGGGCGGGTCTGTCTACAATACGGAGACGGTTGTTGTGACGACAGGGACATTTCTTGGCGGCAAGCTTTACATTGGAGGCAAGAGTTGGTCCGGCGGCAGGCTTAACGAACCACCGAGTATGGAGCTTTCACAGAGCTTGAAACGGATGGGGCTGGAACTTGGTCGGATGGCAACCGACACGACGCCGAGATTGGATGCAGCGACAGTGAATTTAGACAAATTACAAGCGCAGGCTGGCGATGAGCCGCCGGTGCCGTTTTCATTCATGACCGAAAGAATAGACAGGCCGCAGGTGCCGTGCTGGATTACATATACCAATGAAAAAATACATAAGCTGCTTCGGGATAACTTGCATCGTGCTCCGCTTTCCTGTGGTCAAATAACAGGCACCGACCCACGTTATTGTCCGAGTATTGAAGGTAAGGTCGTCAGATTTGCGGACAAGAAGCAGCATCGAGTCTTCTTGGAGCCGGAAGAAGAAAGTATAAAAACAATTTACTGCAACGGTATCTTTACTTCAATGCCAAAAGATGTTCAAGAACAGATGCTCAAGCAGCTGCCGGGGACAGAGAATGCTCGCATTATTCACTATGCCTATGCGGTTGAATACGATTATTGTCCGCCGATTCAGCTTAAGAGTAACCTGGAAACCAAGAAGATATCGGGTCTGTTTTTGGCAGGGCAGATTAACGGTACCAGCGGGTATGAAGAAGCGGCAGGGCAGGGTATTATGGCTGGTATAAATGCAGCCTGCAAAATCCAGTCCGCCGAATCGATTGTCCTCGGCAGGGACCAGGCGTACATCGGAGTACTGATAGACGATCTGTTAACCAAGGGAATCGATGAGCCCTATCGGATGTTCACATCGCGAGCTGAGTACCGGCTGGCGTTAAGGGCCGATAACGCGGATAGAAGATTGACACAAATCGGCAAATCAGTCGGGCTTGTGGACGAAAAACGATGGGCGAAATTCAAAAACAAACTTGAAGGCATTAATAAACTTAAAAGTTCCCTGGAAAACACCCGTTCGGAGGGTTTAATCTTGTGGGAGCAACTGCGGCAGCAACGGGACCCGTGCTTAGAGGCGGTACTTATCGATGCTAAATATGAGGGTTATTTAGCCAAACAGCAGCGGTTAGTGGCCAGCTTCAGGACTTTAGAGAACAAGAAGATTCCGCCGAATCTGGATTATAACAGGATTGCGCATCTCCGAGCAGAGGCGAAAGAGAAGCTGTCGGCCTTTAGGCCCGGCACGCTCGCCCAAGCCTCCCGAATAAGCGGCATTACCCCAGCTGATGTCGTAACCATTCAAATCCATCTTAAAAAATACTATAATTAATTGGCTATTAATTAGGTTTGTTCACAGAACACTGGCTCGACCGGGACTGCCTGTATAACGGCTGGTGTTATGAAGCCGACATCAATTACGACTTTGCAGTGGACTCTAAGGATTTTGCCGCCCTTGCGTCCGTCTGGCTCAGCGGCTGGTGACAACAAACTGAAGCCGGGGATATCAGGCATTAAGGAAGCATGCCCCCTTTTATTGCAGCACCATCTCCCCGACACCGGCCCTCGCCCCTTGCCTGGAAGAAACCTGTTCCACAAATGCCTCTAACCGCGTAGTCAAAGTCGAATCTTCCTGGCCATCAAAGCTTAAATTCAAAATAGGCATATCGGCGCAATCAGCACTTATACACATTGTCTGGCTGCTGACGACTGTCGAGGGCATACAACTGAAAGGCATTACATTGACCACGCCGCCGAAACCCTGATGATGATACTCTATTGTTTTACCTACGCTGAGTATCGCTTCGCCTTCAAAGGAATGATGCAGATATGGCCGAGCCAGTTCGATTACGTGCTCCATCGGCCCTTCGGCCAAGCTGCCGAATCCCCCTCGACTCCACTCGGGGTGGTGAACCTGTCGAAGCACCTTTTCCAGAGGCCCAGCAAGTCTCTTTTCAATCCTGCGCTGCAAATAGTCCTGAACGACATTGGTAAACCAGTCGCGAAACCGGCCTCTGCGCTTAGCCGTCTGGCTTCGGGTAAAATTAGTATAGTAAATCCATTCCGCCAGCGAAGCCAAATCACAGACAGCTCCAAGCTCTTCAAGCCGGGCGATGACATTCATATTCGCAAACGGATGGCTGCGGACATAAATTTCACCGACAATTCCTATGCGCGGCTTTCGTACTTTTGTGTTGAATTCCACCGCTGCAAACTCATGAGCGATATCGTTCATAAGCTTCCGCATCTTAGAGAAGCTCTTTCGATTTTCAACGGCTTGTTCCCATCGCTTGACTGATTGTTCGTAAAGCTGCTGGGCCTGGCTGGGATCTACGGCGTAGGGCCGAAGCTGCAAGATTAACTTTCGCAGCAAATCTATACCCACAACGGCAACCCAGACATCCTTCATAAAATTGCCCGCGACAGAGCCATCGACACTTTTAGTGAGCTCTCTGTAGAAGCTGCTGTCCTGGTTCGGCGCAATCACAGGCACATTCTCTGCGCCGGCGTATCTGAGAATGAGCCTGTGCATACAGCTATACATACCAAACCTGCAGGGGCCGGAGGCGGCGGGCATAAAGAAGGCCGCTTTGTCCGGGTCAAAGCCCTTAGCATTTATCACTTTGAGCATATCTCCAGTGGTAATAGTACAGGGCAGACATTCTTTGCCCGTGGTAAAGGCTCTACCGCACAAAAGAGTTGACTCGTCCGCTAACGGCATAACCTCGGCCGGCTGGCCGTAAGCCCTAAAGCAGGCGGCCACGCCGTAAGCGCAATCGCCCATATACGGGATATACAACCTGCGCTGGCGGCCGATGCCTTCTGTAATCGCAGGTTTTTTAACCGAGGGCTTTTTCTTTTCCGGCCGGCAGCGATAATGCTTCAAACTGTCAAGAAATGCTTCAAGGCGAGTAATTACGCCGGCATCAGCGGAATGTTCGTCAAGTTCCAACAGCAGGCAGGGTTTTTGGCCCATTATGTCCTTGAAAAATGTCAGGAGGAAGGAATCGGGCCCACAGCTAAAGTTCGACAGATATATTGCAAAAAGCCGTGGGTCTGTTTTGATTATCTCAGCAGCCCTTAAAATCTTCTGGCCGTATGTCCAGTAAACCTGGCGGTGCAACGACTCGTCACTTAGCTTCGCCTCGTCAAGAGCCAGCATATCCATAGGTATTGTCTTGACACCAAGCCCGTCAAGCTTCTTAGACAATTGCAAGTTCACGCCCTCATCACAGCCATTATATGGGCGGGAAATCAGTACAAATAGCCTTTGCTTAGGTCCAATTTGGCCGAGGATCTCTTTGCCCTTTTCTATCAAGGCCCGCTCAAAGCCAGTCTGGGCAGAAAACCCCTCTTTGATGGCCTTGCGAACTGCTGAGGCGGAGACCCCTAATTTTTCACCAAGAGCGATAAAACTCTTTCGTAAAAGTCTCTGTCCTTCGCCCAAGCGAAACGGGACGGTGAGGATTTCTGTCCGGCCAAGCCTGTCGGCAAAAGCGGTTTTGGCCTGGTAGGCAAGCGACTGCACATAGGGACATAACTGATTGTTCTCGTTCTGAGGGAAACTGGCTGTCATCGAAACGATGCTCGGCAGAAAAATATAATCAACCTTTTTATCAAGCAACTCAGTAATATGTCCGTATGCAACCTTTACCGGAAAACAAGGTTGGGCGGTGACAGATTCCACGCCCATACGAATTATTCGCTTGTTGGTTCGGCCAGAAAGGACTACTTCAAAGCCAAGTGTCTTGAAAAATTGGGCAAACAACGGCAAAAGCTGCCAACTAACCAAGGCCATAGGAATGCCTATCGTTGCATGGCCAGCCGGGCGGGCGGCTGGACGGTTGACCGGTTCCTCTTTCCCCAGTCCTGCATATTCCAGCAACATCTGTCTGCGATACTCGAATGCGCCAAGGCCTTCCGCTTCCTTATGTTTTTTCTTCAGATTGTATCTGTCACACCGCGAACCGTAGTATAACGGCTCTGCTGACGGCAGTTGTACCTTCTTAATTTCACAGTGGTTTGGGCAGTGCTCACAGGTAAAAGATTCAACGCTGTACTCAATAGAGATAAGATTCTCAAAGCCTCTGAAACTACTCTGAACAGGTGCTTCGCATTCACCGGCGGCTTTCTTCATATGCTCGGCTGCAATAGCCGCCGCCCCTATGGCTCCTGTTACCTCGTGATGGTCGGGAACCATAATCGGCTTGCCGATTACCTTCTCAAAAGCCGACCATACAGCCTTGTTAAAGGCTGTGCCGCCTTGGAAGCAGATATTTTCTCCGATTTTGCGTCGGCCAACTACGCGGTTAAGATAATTGGTGACAATCGAATAGCTCAGGCCAGCTACAAGTTCACTTGTTTGCGCTCCCTGCTGCTGATAGCTCAGCAGGTCAGACTCCATAAAAACCGTACATCGTTCACCGAGCTTTATGGGAGCTTCGCTCTTAAAGGCCAGCTCTTCAAATTCTTCGTTAATATTTATGGCGAGCCGCTGTGCCTGCTCTTCGAGAAATGAGCCGGTTCCCGCTGCACAGGCGTGATTCATTGCGAAATCCACAACAACACCATTCTCCAAGGAAATGTATTTGCTGTCTTGGCCGCCAATCTCAAATATCGTATCAACCTTTGGGTTAACTATTGCCGCCCCGGCAGCCTGCGCGGTGATTTCATTTATGACCACATCGGCCCCTATGAAATCGCCGGTAAGGTAACGTCCAGAGCCAGTGGTCGCAGCTCCAAGAATTTTTACCTTTCCGACCACTTTCTTTCCGATAATATCCAATCCCTGTCGTACCGCCTCCAAGGGTTTTCCCGCCGTCATCAAATACGCCTTGGCAAGTACACGCTTCTGCTCATCAATGACAGCAATGTTTGTGCTTATCGAGCCGACATCTACACCAAGGTATGCATCGATGTGCTCAGTTGTGTTTGAGAGTAAATGTTCATAAATAGGACTTTTGGGGCATGGTAAACTCGGTCTGCCTAACTGTCCCCGGCGGGGAGCATTTTCTAAAGTGGAACCTCGTTGTGCCAGATAGCTGTCAAGCTTCTCAAGGTGAGTTTGTTTATTAGGCCCTTGTTGGCCAGCTCTTTTCTTGGCTATGAGCACCGCACCAATAGCGCCGGTAAAAAAGTGCTTATCAGGAACCATAAGCTCGCCTCGTGCCAATTCAAATACTTGTTCCAAGGCCCTGACCACCCCCATATTAGCGGCCACACCACCAGTAAATATAATTGGCTTGACAAACTCTCTGCCGCAGCCCAAGTCACTTTTCAAGTTCCTAGCCAGCGCGAGGCACAATCCTGCTATGATATCACAGCTTGGCGTTGCCTGCTGCTGAAGGTGAATCATGTCGGTTTTTGCAAAAACTGAGCATCGCCCTGCCATTCGCGGCACGCTTTTGCTCTGGAGAGCCATTTGGCCGAACTCGCCCTCGATATCTACACCCAGCCTCTGAGCCTGCTGGTCGAGAAACGAGCCCGTGCCGGCTGCACAAACAGTGTTAAGTGCAAAGTCTCGCACCCTACCTTGACCCTGCTCTGTGGATAAGAAGATTAGTTTGGTGTCCTGGCCGCCCATCTCAATTATCGTCGCCCGCTGAAACTGTGGGTACAGCTGGCATACGGCCACTGCCTGGGCCGGAACCTCGTTTATAAAAGGAATATCCAACAGCTTAGCTAAAAAGCGACCTACTGAACCAGTTGTTGCAGTAAGAACAACCTCCGAAGGATTTATTTGCCTGAAGACCTTATTTAATTGTAAATGTACCATTTCTATAGGCCTGCCTTTAGTGCGCTGGTAATCACAAACGACTATTTTACCAGAGTCATCGAGCACGACAACATCACTGCTAGTCGAGCCTATGTCGACGCCGACATAGAGCTTGCGCTCGCTGCGCAACAGCTCGGGGTAGTGCCGCTTTGCCCAACCTGATTTAACTCTGTCTTGGTGTATCCTGTCGTCCATACTCGCTTCCATAGCAATCACCACTAGCCACCTATTATAATCACTTAACTTAAACCTACAAGTAAATCTATAATCTTCATTGTGTTTCCTTTTTAGCCACCAGCAAAGTATATTGTTAGTGTAAATTCTTTTCTGTAAATTCAATATGAGACAAGCGTGTGGGTAAGCGGTTTCAGAAAAGTTTTAAAACGTCAATAATCAACTTTTTCGGCTAAATCACCACAAAAGCAGGGTTTTTCGCGAAACATAGCAAACCAATAAGCACAGAGCATTAAAAAGCTTATGTAATTTCACCTAGGCCTGTCAAATCCCATAGTAATTAATATATTAACACCACAAAGAAGTGTTTCTTGTTAGTTTTACTAAACAGATTCCCCGATAACTTAACAGGTTATAGACAAAAAAATATAGAAGTTGCCCTCTTTAATTGCTTCCTCCAGAAAGCTTTAGGGGTTGACATAGTCTAAAATATAACAATCTCACAGGCTATATGACTACTAATACTACGTTTTACTTATTACTATAATATTAACCCACACATCTCCCAATAATAAAAGGGGTGAAAAGTTTCTGTTGTAGTTTTCCTAAACTCGAGCAGACTGTAATAGAGATGATCATACTCCTGCTTGTTATTAAGACGAAAAGACTAAAGTAGTCTGGTATGACCCAGAGTAAAACAGGCTCTTTAGCGACATTGGCATTGCGAATAATTTGGCTAACCAGTGGAAAATGCGGAAAATATAGACGTTTTAATATTTAGCTCTGGTTTTAACCGGTGTTTTCCCCGCGTGTCCTTGGCACTTTTCACAATCACAGAGAGCTACTTGCCTTAAATGAGAAACTCCGGCAAGCTTCTTGGTCTCGATGAGCCTCGCCCCTTTCGCCTTCATCTTACGAAACGCTAGCTTCGCCTCTCGTTTGTCAAGCGAGCCTACCGCATCAACTACAACGCTGACATCCTTACCTCGCTGCAGCAGCCCCAATACTGTTGCTTTAACAGCACCTTCAGCAGTGGCACCGATCAGAACAAAATTATCAGCCCGTACCTCACTCAGCAGTCTCTCTATCCGAGGTTCGTCGAAGGGGTCAATACAGCGATTATGGAGAATAACCTGCCTGTGCCGCCGTAGTATATCAACTGGCAAATCAGTGCTATCATCTGCCGGGAAGCCGGCCCGATTGCTTAGTAACGTGTACCGTATCTTTTTTTGCCCGTCCGTGCTGTCAGCACGATAATCAACTGGGCTGACGCCGTTATGGTTGGAGTGAACCTCGCAGGTTGAGATTATCTTAATATCCCTATATCTGGCCCAAGCCATTATCCTGCGCACATTAGCCAAGACTCTCCTATGGTTCCTTATACACGCATTACCCCCAGCGAGAAAGAAATCTCTTTGCGTATTAATATCCACCAAGACATACCTGCGCCGCATTCTAAGCAATTGCCGAATCATTTTGCGGATTTCCTTTTATAGTTCGGTCCTATAACAAATACGCTCCGGCCAGGAATCGGTTCACCCCGTACAGGGTTCACAAGCTCTTATCGAATACTCTCGGCATCGACTTTAATCACAATTAACACCCAAAAAACAACCTCCTTCTTTGCGCAAACTAATGTCTTTTTGTATAATATTGGTTTTGAAGCCCGGCGATGCTTGTATTTTTGGGATAAGGTTACTAATGGCTGGAATCTTAAAGGATTATCCTTCGGTTGCCTTGAACCCCGAGGATTTAGATGGCAAAATCGATTTTGTAAAGATTTTCGGACGTCCCGGTCCCGTCCATATTGAAATCGGCTCTGGTAGAGCCACCTTTCTGCTCAATCAGGCTTATGGCCCAGCCAGATGTCAATTTCCTCGGCATTGAATAGGCCGGCAAATACTCTACTGCTATACCATCAACTGTGTTGGCCGAAGGGTCCTGACAAACGTGCAGACAATTTACATCAATGCCGCACGCTTTTTAACCAATTTCGTCCCGGATAACTCCATAGAATGTTTCCATATATATTTCCCTGACCCCTGGCCCAAAAAACGCCTCTTTAACTCTGCCAATCTGGAACAACTTCTCTACTGCCTAATCCCCACCGGAGCTATCAGAATCACTACCGACCACGCCGAGTATTTTGATCAAATACAGGAGGTGTTGACCGCCCAGGGCAACAGGCTTGAAAAAATTAAATTCTTCCCAACTGCTAGCGCTAACCAGGGCGAATGGGTTGATACAAACTTCGAAAGAAAATACCTCAAAGAGCGAAAGCTAATTTACACCATCGCCGTAAGGAAAAGATAGGGGTGATTTAGGAATTGCCCTTATATCTTATTAAGTTTAATAGATGTAAGAATCTTTTTGCAGGTGCAATGATTTCCTAAGTGGCATAAGGCAAGTTTTGAAGCGGCGAATTTTATTGGAAACGAGAAGCTATTTATTTCACCGTATCCAATTGTAATGTGAGGCGAAAAGTTTGCGAAACTTGATTTTTCCCGATAGTTCTTAATCCAGTGCAAAGTCAACTCCTCAACCTTAGTGCCATATACCATATCTCCGGTTACATCACAACTTAAATATGGTGCCAGTTTCTCCATAATCTTTTCGTGAAGCAATTGGAGTTCTTTTGTTTTCTCCACCTCAAAAACCGACACTTTTTCGCCGACCGAATTTGCTGTAGTCCGGATGTCAATAACTCTTAAATCTCCCAAGGAGCATTCTTTTGTGATTGTCTGTAAGATTTTCCCAATAGCAGCAATATCCCTTTCATCAACACACCCCATAGCCAGGGAAATATGCGGCAGGCAATTTTCTTTATTCAGGGCTATTTTCTTACCGAATTTTTCGACCAGCTCTGCGTTTACTTCAATTGCTTTATCCATCATTGCTTCTGTCGGCAACAAAACAACATCAACTGCTTTTCTACCCATATTTTTCTTCAACCTCTACATAGTTAATGTTGTCTGTTGGGGTTAATGTAAGCGTAAATGCCATCTGCGTCCAGAGCTTTTTGGGGGCGGAGATTGTATTGGCCTGTGGAGATAATCGGCACAGATTCCGGCGTATTGTGAAAGGTTGCCATTTTGCGACTTTTTGGAGAGATTGCTTTTTGTCATCACTTGTGACAAGAACAAAAGGGCTGGCATTTCAATCAAAACTGCAGGTAGCCGGAGGATAAAATCTGAAAATTTGAAAAAAGTTTTACTGTTTTTGCCACAATAACTTAGCTCAAAAAGCGTTGGTAAGATTAGTCTTTTTTTCGCATCAAACTCGCAGGTTGCTCTAATAGTGGCGGCAATGAAAATTGTCACTTGGGACTAAGATATCATTTTGTAAAAAGCCGCAAGATTGGAAACCTGAAAGAGGAAAGCTTGATATGGGATTCGACCTTCAGATCTTCAAAGACCAGCAACTTGGGGCAGATTATATTGAGTGGCTCGTTGATGAGCGATCGATAGATGTTCAGTCGCACTTTACAAAGCTGTGGGAATATTACACAAACCGGATGTATGAAGCGGACGGTTCAAGTGTGTCTGATAGAAAAGTAAACGAGTCGGGCAGATGCTATCTGCAGGCCCAGGAATATGGGCTGCCTGCGAGAATAACAGGTCTCGTGCACTCGGCAAATTCAGGGGTTTTCGGTGTACGGGCTGTTCGTGATGTGCAGCGAAAAGAAGTAGTAATCGAAAACGATATCGCGTGGCGGGTGAATGCAGCGGTGGATTTTTTATTCGGAAAACCAATAAGTTTAGTTTCCAGATCGCCGGACAGGCAAAAACGTGCAGAAATTGAATCTATATTGAAGGCAGTGTTTGAGGCCAACGGCGCTATCGTGCCTCACCAGCACGCGTGTGGTTAGCTTGCTTGGCCGTAGATTAGTGCGAGAGAGTTAATCGTTGGCTTTACAGTACCGCCGCTACGGTATTGCTCGGTGGGCTCTCGCCGCCGATGTTTGTTGCCTTCACTCTATATTCTAACCGGACACCTTTTGGCTGGTGCATTAACTTGGCTTCTGTCTTTAGCGGGGTTGCCGCCAGTATCCACGGTCCGAACCGGCCGGTACCATCTATCTGCTGACGGCGCTGTACAATGTAATTTCGCATGGCACCGCCGCTTATTGGATGATTCCATTCTAATAATATGCTGTCCTTTCCTTGTGTGAGGCAGTTTAGTTCCCGCGGCTGGCCCGGAGGGTCGGCGGGCGATGGAGGTGCCTTCGGCCCCCAGCCGATGAAGGCAAGTTTCTGCGGGTCATTAGTGATATCGACCTCGGATTTTTTCAGTTCATCTCTCATCGTCTCTTCGAGGTCATCGAGCCTGAGGTTCTTCGCTTCAGTGGCAACCTGCGCAGCGGCCACAGCTTCGGTTTGAGCCTCTCTGGTGGCGATATAGTCCCTGCGTTTTCCAAACAATACAATTGCGCTGTGGTTAGGAAAGTCCGCCCCGTGGGCAAAGTAACCCTTTATCATCCTGTCAGCCAGAGATGCAATATCCGCTTCTTTGGTTGGGAATTTAGGCATTGTTTAATTGTTAGTGTATAATCGTTAATATAGTTTTCTGCTCCCTATGTTGGCAGGGAGCAGAAAACTATTCACTATTCGCAATACGCCACACGCAATACGATTTACAAAACCACCGCTGCTGGTGCCTCATAGGCACGTGAAATCAACATCACAGCACTACAGCTGCTGTGTTGGATGGCATACTCTCACCGCCGATATTGGCTGCCTTTACCCGGTATTCCATCTGGATACCTCTGGGCTGGTCGAGCAGGTTGATTTCATTATTTAAGGCTGTGCCTACGATATCCCATACTCCGAACACACCGCCGCCTGCCGGCTGCTCGCGTCTTTCGATGATATAGTTTCTAACGGGGCCGCCTGAGTCGGCGGCTGGGCTGTCCCACGCTAACCAGAGCATTCCCTGACCTTCTGCAGCGGGGTGCAGGTTATTTGGCTGGCCGGGCGCTTCTACCGGCTGCGGGTCTTGTCTCGGCCCCCAGCCGATTTGGGCCAGCTTGGTCGGATCATCGACCACATCGACTTCCGAAAGTTTAAGGTCATTTTTCATAAGCTCTGTCAAATCATCGAGTTTTGTGTCCTTGGTAACGGTAGCGATTTTGGCCTGTGCCCTGGCATCGGACTGCGACTGCCTGTCGGCCTGATAGGCCGTCAGTGCCGCCTGCAGGGCAACCAGGTCCGTCAAAGGGTCGATACTGGGAAAGTCAGCTGGATGAGCGGTATAGCCCGCTATCATAGTCTCGACCAGTACTACTATTTCTGATTCGCTTCTTGGAAAATTAGGCATTGTTATACCCCCTAAAAAATGTAATTTTAGTTCTATCGCTATCCGGGCCATCCGGACAGAAATTTAACGGGTTATTGATTTTATTTACATCGCCCCCATGCAACTTGTGTCGCTTACATTGGCTTAATGTATATCACCTTGTCGGCTTGTTGCTAAAGACAGTTAACCTTTGTTTCTCTATCCTGGTGTCGATTTGTTGCTAATCGGTGTTTAACAACTTGAAATGTGGATTTTAAGTAGCTGAAACTCCTTTTGAGTAATTATAATGTCCGAAAATGCGAATTTACATTGCCTTGATGTAAGCTTACATCATTACGATGTAAGTCTGCAATGGCTTGGGGAAAAAGTATATGCTTCGATGTAAGTCTGCAATGGCTTAGGGAGAAAGTATATGCTCCATTGTAAGTATGATATGCCCCTCTGCAATTGCCCGCAAGGCGATGTAAGTCTGCAATGGCTTGCGGAAAAAGTTTATGCTTCGATGTAAGCTTACAATGCTCTGCGGAAAAAGTATATGCTCCATTTACCCCGCTCAGGCGCTGTGGGGGCTCTGTTAGCCGCAGATTTCGCGGATTTACGCGGATTTTGCGGCAAAAAGCGGTTTTAATTAAGAGAAAGCATAAAATCCTTGATTTAGCCGGTTTTCGGGGGGGTAAAGGAAATGGGATAAGACTTTGAAGTATTTTAAGTCAACGATACCTCTGTTTCACTAAGCAATAAAGCCTTTTGCTCTTTTACTACTTCTTCAGGATAGGAGAATCTCAAGCAAAATTCTCTCGGCTGGCCTAAGAAGCAGAGAGCTTCTTTTTCTGATACTGATGGCACCTGTATAGGTGTAGCGCTAATACTACCAGATTGCAGAATAAGCTTTTGACCAATTGATTGAAAAATTGCTATATCATACTCTGTAGGTTCTATCACAGCTTCTTCAACTGCTATGTTTTTCTCATAAAGATGCTTTAAACCGACATTTTTTTCATATGGCAAATCATACGTTTCAATATCTCGCATTAATCGTGTATAACTGTCGACAGTGATTTCACTCCCGTCCCCCACAAGACGTATGTAAGACTCCCCTTGGAAACTAAATTTCAAAGTGAAAACAGAAACCTCGGAGGGTTTGATCGCTCCCAAATGCGGTGGGGGCATCAGGTATGAAGTAAATGCCGCATCCTGTCCTTTGTTTGAAACTTCAGGAATAAGTTTCACTGGCTGATGATTTTTTTCAAAACAACCACCGGGGCCAGAGAGAGATACTGTTATTGCTATGGGATCAATCCCCAAACAATTTACTCTTTTATTAAGAAGAATATTATTTTCATTTTCTTGACTTGGGCGTATGCGTTTGCCAAATAGTCTCTTTAATATATCTATCCTTAGGTCATCACTTTTTGAAAAAGCGAATTTTTGTAAATATGCTTCTATTTTTCCTCTATGAATTATTCTTAGCCGCTCAGGTTTTTCGCCTGCGTTTTTGCAGAATATGTCGAGATGAATAGACACCTTCTGTTTATCAGGATGGAATGATAAACCCTCTGTTACGTGAAGAACTTGCAATCCACTTTTCCGAGGTTCTGCATTTGTAAAGATAATGCAATCAGCCCCACCCTTTTTAGCATTTATCTCATTTCGTTTTTTATTTGTAAGCATATTAACTTTTCCTTATTATCCTCTTAGACCAAACAACAGATATTTTTCATTTTATGCTTCATTTTAAAAATCAGGTCAACTTCACATTGTCTGCTTAACTATCATTTTATTTGCCCTTAGTCAAATATCGACAAAATAGGCCGCAAAACTTTCGACGTTCCTGATCAACAACAAAAAAAGAGTTTTAACTAAAAGCCCATATTTGTTTTCTTAATAAAACTAATAAGATTGAAGGCCATCACCACGTCTCGCAGTTTTTTTTCTTTTTGAAGCAGTTTTCGGTTTGTCACAATTAACTATCATAATGCTAATGTTCAAATCCATTTTCTTTGAAATATTATTGCGTAGTTTTATCAAATTGTTAAGTTCATCTGAATCTTTCTTAAAAGCAGCATAAAAGGCAAACAAAAGGAATATGCCAAACTTTGTATTCTTGTTTGTCATGAGAGTTGGTAGCTCGGCTTCAATTCCTTGTTTCAGTTGTTTATGGCTGCTACATTTGAGCTCTATAACGACGTTATCATTCCCTCGATATACCACATAGTCACAACGACCCAACCCAGGATCCTCTTGGCAAATCAAGTTTCCATTGCGACTTTCTACATAGCTTTGGAAAAGCGGGCGTATGGTAGCATCAACTTCAAGCTCATTCATCGGAATCCTTGGCTTTTTTTTGGTCCAGAACAACTGCGACCATTTGTTAAAAAGTATTGTATCAGATAAGACTTTAAAAAACTCTTCAATACCTTTAACTAATCCTTCTGGGCCGGAATAAAAAGGAATATCGTAATTGAGCTTGTTTCTGCCAAGGCGCAACACCCGTTTAGGGTTAAGCTTTTGCTCCGATTTACCTGATCCATCTATATAATCGTTATTTTCCGCTTCCCCCTCACCAATTGCGAGGGCTTCTAATCTTGACAAATCTTTTTTCTTTATTGGCGGCTTTACAACACTGAAGACTGCGCCAGCATGTTCCTGATTTAATTTTCTATATTTCCATCCACGGGCTGCGTAGATTTTTGTAGTGACATCCTTTCCCCCAAAATTGAATACAGCTGTTGCCTCATTGATCTGATATTTATTCCCGTTTTTATGTTTTATATACAAGTCCACTATTTTAATTGGACATTTTTGTTTAGGATCAACTTCTCGTGTTGAACCTTTCACTACCGCTGCTTCAACAATGTCATCGAAGCATACATGGTAATGAATACCGTCTTTATCTATGTCTTTAGGAACGGAATCAAATTGCTCACCTGATGGAAGAACTACCTTCATTGATCCTTGAGGGGCTTTTAGATGTCGCGGTCTCTCCCAGTTACCAACCAATGGGATCAATAGCTCCAACTCCCGGCAAAGATTAAACTGATTGTTTTTGCGTGCATCTTCAAAAGCCTTGCTAAGTTTCTCGTTATTGCGGGATAATAAGTTCAAGTCTAGTTGCACATCATTAGATTGTCTTTGTAAGCTCTTAGTTGCTTTTGCTTTAAGATGCTCTACTAATTGCCTTAATGCTTTTACTGATTTAAGTTTACTATCAGAAGGCTTCAAGATGGCTATCTTGGTTGCGATCGAAAAGCATTCTACAATCCTTTGTGGATTTGTATCCAAGAAGAATTCAAGAACATATGCGATAAGCTGCTCACCGCAGTCATCAATTAAATCGGGGTTGTCAATAAGCTTTTTCAAATGTTCTTCGAGAGCCTCTATCGCTTTAACAAATTTCGGATTGTCAACTAAATTATCACATGCAAGGATTTGAAGATAAATCGGAAGCCATTGATTTTTTACCATGGATAAGTCTTGAATCCAACCATCTAAGAAATTATCGACGTTACCCAAATTTTGACCATTTGAATGTCCTTTGTTCCATACATTACATATTACTTCGTAAAGCTGTTTTACAAATGTTGAGCCGTGTTCGATATTTAAAAACGCAGATTCCTTGCAAACATGAATTGCAAGCGCATTTAGTCTATAGCATTTAACTTTATAAAGAATTGTCGAAAGATCAGGCAGTTTTTCTTTTAATTCTTGCCACCCCTCAGAACATAGTCCGCCATTAGCTTTATTTTCCTGAAATCGGTCAGAGATGAACCTAAGAATCTCATGCGCCTCTGCTCCAGGGCAAGTGTTGCTGCACCACATAGCTGGTTCTTGTGCTAATGTAGTTATATTATCAGGCATAAAACGTCATTTCCTGTAAAGACGGCGCCTTTGTTTTGAATCTCTTATTTCCAATATAATATAAGGAAACAAACTTGTATGCAAGTTGTTTCTTGGATAATTATATCATCTTGCTTTGCATAGTACGCATCAGACCCTTTTAGTCATATTGTGTTATCCACTTTTCGGTCGAGTATATAATTCTAATTTATCAATTCTCGCTATAGCAACCGCTATTATTTACTCTTAACATCCAACAGCAACCAATCATCATCTTGGACGAATTTATTTAAATGGGGATTCCATCGTTGAGGCATTTTTTTATTTAAGTTTTTAAGAAACCTCAGTAACGGTCGTTCCAGCGGATTGTGTTTCTCTCTTTCATCTGAAGGTGAATCTGTCCATTTAAACTGTTTCTTAAACTCAGAGAAACCGAAACCATCAAAAAAATTATCTCCGCCAATCACCGGCATATACCACAAGCTTGGAATACCTTTAGGATTCGGTTTAATTGGCACTTGCTTTTCCAGTTTAGCCAGCAACCGCATTCCAGTTTTATCTTTATTATTCTCAAGATGCTTTTTCAAATCGACCAATACTGGAAAAACAACAGGTGTACTGATAAATAAAACAGGCTTATGCTGCTGACGGGCAATAATTATTTCATGTGGGGTTCCCACACTATATATATTAGTTGGACAGTAAGCGATCACAAAATCACTTATATCTACCATTCGTAAATCTATGTGCATGGTTTCCCAGAAATTCTGCGCGCATTCAGCTCTTGCCTTTGCTCCGTCAGGGCTTTCCTCAAAAGTCCAGTTTTCTCTGGTTTTTACTGATGCTACATCTTCTTTACCGTATTCATGAAGACCTCGCACCTTGGGTTTTTCCCATGGATCAAAGACGGTTGCTCCATAAGATTGAAGGAATTGTTTGACGCGAATACGCCAGCCACTTCTTTTCTCCTCCGCCCGCGAAGCGACAAAATCCATCGGACCCGAAAGATAAACACGGGCGCCTCTTAAATAACCTTCCCTGTCTCTCTTTTTACGCACTTTCTTTTTTCCTACCCTCTCCTATCCCTATCCCGGAATTGTGGAGACAAGAGCCATTACCAGGTCAGCGACTATTTCACCGAATCTACCGGGGCCGGTTCCTTTCTTGCATGCTGCCCCACGAATACAGATTACATCAACACCAGCCGCCCATAACTCGGCCAGTTCTTCTTTTGCAATGCTGCCCGCCAGCCAAGCTTCGAGGTTTCGGTCATGACATTTTTTCACAAAGCGCCTTATATCACTAAGCCTGTAGTAATCCATGAGCCCCATTCCAAGAGTCTTGTCGAATGTGTCCACAAGCAGACCATCGGCCTTCATTAGTTCTGCCAGTTCAGGGCCTTGCTTTATAGGGTCAACGTACCATTTAGCCAATCTTTCATCCGCGAATAGCGCGGGAATGCATTGTTTCTTGGGAAACCATTTTTTAACTGTCCGAACCAGAGCAGGCCCGAATTCTTTTGCCTCCCCAAGAGACATCTTAGCAAGTCCGAGTTTAACGATATCAGCTCCCGCGAAAGCAACGCCCAGCGCTGCTTGGCATGCATTCGAGCGGCCGGTCTGCTCTTCGCCAATATTGGTGGCAACCTTAATATGCTTCGGCATGGCATTTCGAACCACCCTGATATTTAACGGGTATGGTGTCCCTAGTGCCGAGGCCGGATATTCCACATCAGCAATATGTGCTCCACCTTTTACCGCTGCTAAGGCTTCCTTTTTCCCTCGTATGCTCACTAGCAATCTTTGTTTTCTTGTTTTCATAATCCTGTGTCATCCTTTGTAATGGTGGCCACTAAGAGACAGTTGATCTCCTACTTATTACGCTTCTTTGAGCCTTATTCTTGATAACAGTACTTTGTACCCGAAGTTTCCAAGACGCCGCGCATTTTGTCTTATATATATTTGGCTAAAGAATGGAAGGCAGTCTGGCCACTTTCGCTTACCATCCGTGATAATTGCATATATTACCTGATAATCGCTAGTGGTTGGCCTGTTCTTAGGGACAAGATTGCTTAGGTTAGGTTTCTGATTCATTAGGACTGTTCTTACTGAATCACGGAATGTATCATCTCTCAAAAACAATTCGGCTGAGACAGTACCTTGGCCGAACAGATGGCTTAACATCGCAGATTGGGTTTTTCTTTTCACATGTATGATCTGTTTGTCTTTCGAGAACAAATCACAGAACTCAATCGGAGTTGTTGCTCCTTCACTGCGGATTGTCTTCTTGTCCATTAACACGAGACCAGGCATATTGCTGGCGATTCGCTCATTGTAATCCCCTTCCTTTTCTCCTACTTCTGCATCCAGCAAGAAACTGTCTTCGTTGGGTATATTTTTCAAGTCATCGAGGACTCTATTCGCGTATTTTTTCTCTATTTGAAACCATTGCCCCCCTGTAAGTACATATAAATATTTTTCCAGCTTAACCTGTGAAACGAGGCATTCGTATATAGTCCATTTTGCAGCAGACTCATCAGCATCGACAAACTTCACATTAACTCTATGATTTCTTAAAAGCTTTGCACTAACGGCATCTTCGTCACTAAGTAAATCTAGGTAATCACTCAGGTTCAAATCTGCTCGCCATTCATTACTTCTTCGCTCCGGGCTATATTGAAAGCCTTCAACCGTTAGCCAATCTAAAGGTTCTGGTGGGGATAGATAGATATCCTCTTTATCATCGGTATTTATTGCGGCCAAGAGATATCCATCTAGTTTCTCTTTGAGTAGCGGATCGCGTACAGACTGCAGGTGGTCCACCCACCCAAAATTCTTCTTATACTTATTACTTTTGTATGCAGATAAAATCTGCTCGCATTTCTTACCAATATCTGAGAAGTCAATGCGGCTGTTTAGCGCAAGAGAATCTGCACCCGTAATCCTTAAGCCAAAATCCTCTTGTATTGGTTGACCAGTCATCGCCCTTAGCAAGTCGCTATCAATGTCAATGTCAAAGACGCTCATTGATGAAGCTGCGCTAGCTTGCTGTCGTGTATAGAGAGGTAGTTCTTCAAATGTGCGAATATCAATGCTGCGTAATTTCTGCGGATTCACTGTGTTAAGCGCGACTTTAAGACCGAAATTCCGCTCGAAAGTTTCTTGCTTTAATAGGTGACGTCCATGCCCAAAGGTTAATGCGAAGATGCGTGATGATGATTTGATGAAAAGAACAGCTGAATTACTAGCGTTATTTGAAAATTCAATATTTCCCGCAATGCCTCTCTGCACAAATTCCAGCCAAGTTGGGGGGTTTTCTCGCGTCGGTTGCACAAGCAAAGCGCCTTCAAAAGCAACGGAAGTATTCAACTCATATTCATCTAGCTCGTCCGGTTCTTTTAAGGTTTCTTTGTAATCCTTATACTTTTTTTTGATCAGTAATATTGTAAGATGTCTACTTTTCTTTTTCTTTGCCATCCTCAACCCCTTTCAGCTTTTCGATGTTTGAAGCCGAAATGGACACGGGTGCGGCTCTCTTCGTTGATATGCCAAAATCAGCCCACCGCAGCGAACTGACTGTCCATATACATAAATTTTGCTCATCGCGAATACCATATTATAATGCCCCTAAAATATATTTCAATCCTTCCTTTTTTTACAAAAAAACCAAGGGCGCAGGGGAAGGAGTTTCCCACGCCCTCGACGTTAATATAGACTATCCCTGTCAAACCAACTCCTATTGTATAAAAAGCGTTTCTGGTAAGCCCAATGTTGATGAAAAAATGCCGATTTTACTCCATTAACGAATGCACCCCCAACTCTCTCACCCTAACCTGCGACCAAGTTAGCCAACCGAAAGCGGGCTGGCGAGGCAGGCAGCAGCACTGGAAGGGGTATTGAGGTTTAGAATAACCGCATCGATAATCAGCGATGAGAGATTGAACTGTGTGGTTGCTAACGGACCTGTCGATTCGGCTGTACCTGTGGTTGAGCATATTATTACACTGCCCCGTCAGTTCAAGTATCGCAGGATTTCCAGCCAGAGTATTTTCGCAAATACATCCGACGAGTCGCTTGGTGTGCCGGACGAAGCTGACGATTCTATTGCTCTATACGAATTTGTGCGTAAAAGGGCTCAGGCAGCGTCTGAGATTATCGAGACTGTCGACATGCAGACGCCTTACCTGGCCTTTGCTTACAGAATTGGTGACAGAGTGACATCAAGCCCAGAAAGCAGAGACCTGCTCGGCTGTAAGAGCGATAACCGAAGCGTTAGTTGGATAGAGCGAGTGCAGATGGATTTTGAAAAGCAGTGTACGAATTTGAAAATCATTCGGCAAAGGGGCGGATAGTTATGAGCAACGGAGACAACATTATAAATAGCCAAGAGATACTGGAACGACTCAGCAGGCAGGGTTCGCAGGAAACCCGCGAGATATCAGTTGTTACCTCGCCCGGAGCCAGAACAGCTGCTTGGGCTGTTAAGGTCAAAAGCCTGTCATCATACAATGTCTATAACGTGCGGGCCGTGGAGATAGGTGATGCAGGGTTGCTGCCGGTAGAGATTGTTGGGCAGATGCAGGCAGTCAACGTAGCTGAATCATTTCTTGAGGATGGACAACTATCAGCTGGGACTTATGTGATAATGTTCAGGGTTGGTAAAAAATATGTTTTCTATGCACCGGTGTAAAAATGGTTGAAGATAATTCGAGAAGCTGGCAGTTTAATCGACAGGTAAATCTTTCCGTGCTTATCCAGTTGGTATTTTTAGCTTCTTTGATTGTAGGCAGCTGGGTCAATTTGCAGCGACAGCTTGATTTGTTACAGCACGATGTGAGTATGCTACTGCAGTGCCAGAAGAACTTTGAGCAAAAACTAGAATTGTTTCAGACAAAAAGCGTCTCGCACGAATATCGCCTGCGAGCAATCGAAAAACACATTTCCACGGCCGACATTGCAGAGGGATGTTTTTAACCCTATCCAACGAGACACGTTTCTAGTTGCTTTTGGCAAAGCAAAAAGGCGCATTTGAAAGTATATCACTTATGAATGGAACACTACAGTATCTTATACAAGAGGAATTATGTCCAAATGGAATATGGCAACTGACTGATGCCGTAAAGTCGGAGCTAACATATCAAATACTCCGATTACCCAAACGCAAGGTTTCAAAAATCGGAACACGTTATCCACAAAGCCCACCAGAAAAGTGACAGCTAGGGCACTTAGTGTACTATAGTTTACCATATTACGCAATTACATTTTTTGAATTCGCAGCGGTCTTTAAAAACATTCCAGATTTCGGGTGTCTCTCTACAAAGGCTGATAGAGGTATTCTTATCGAAGCTGCGAATGGTGTCGATTAAAAAAGAGTAGAATTCAACACGTTGTTCTGGTAGATAGCGCAGCTTGCCGTCTGAGGCTCTTTTAACAAAATTATGGTCGCAGAGCTTTCGAGCGCGATTACCATATGCTTCTAAGGCAAAGCGAAGATGGCCTGGCAGAAGCCTTAACATGCCAAGTGTTATATTTTCGGGCTTAGTGACAGTTAGTGTTTTTTGGATTAAATCGGCGTACCCGGCTTGCCAGTTTGGGTAGAGAATACCGGGGTCAATGAAACCGTATTCGGTAACCATGGTTTTGGCATAGCTTGGCTGACTTGATACGTTCGCCAAGGCTGGCTGTGCCCAGTTCATATGTTTCGATTATCTGCTGACTGTTTAAGCTCCAAGAAACAACCGTCTGCTCGTTAGGCTCGACAGCCAGCAAGTTATCGATATTGCTGCTTTTGGTCAGCAACATCAAATAAGCCTTAGAAAAACCGGAAAAAAAGGGAATCAACGTTCTTGTCAGATTGGTTATGTGGTCAAGTGCAAGACTATCAAGCATCTCACCCATATTGAAGCTGACTTTGCCTGAAGAGCGAGCTAACACTTTTCTTATTTGTTTGAACATGGTGTCATAATTAATGTTAATTTTGATAAAGGAGGTAAACTTGCGGTAAACATACCCTAAATAGCAATATGTACAGTAATAGGGACAGCCGTTCGAGATAGGAACCAGTTTATAGTACGGACAGCACTGCACGGTCAAGCCGAGCTGACCGTCAAAATGCCCTACAAAAGACGAGGTTTGCCCTATCATTAAGATTCTTTTTCCACTGAGCAGTGCCCGGCCTGGTGGAATATCCCGCGGAGGTGAAAAGCGTTGATGTTTTATCAATTTAACACCAGCGGATGGGAACAAATCCAATATTCGCTGTGCCTCAGGGTGCTCTGCCACTTTTTCCCACAGCAATATAGTCATAGGCTTGAATGTTTTTGCCGTGTCCACCTGTCAACCTTTTAATAACAAGCCAGGATTTGCGTCCCCGGAAGATAGCATTGTAACAGAAAAACGAAAGATTTTCTAACTTCAACTATAATTTAGGAGAAATGCGATGAGAAAGATTTTAGCAAGCATGTTGTTGGGACTTTGCTTCTTGTTCGCTGGCTGTGATAGCCTGCGTTTTGCACCAAGCGAGGGGCAAAAGCAGAACGCTTTGCTGCACAATCGTACAGCGATAATAGCTGCGGAAACTGCCAACTTGGAAAACACCTCGGAAAAATTGCAGGGATTGACTCAACTAAGTGAGCTTCAGAGCAGAGCCTTTACTTCTTATTACGGCCTGCCAAAAAAATTTCCACAAGCCGACACTGCCGAGGACATACTTGCCAGATCGAATTTTCAGCTTGCTCGAACAGCTTTGGCAGAATCGGCCAACCGGCCTGATACATAGCAGTTAGCTGATTCTGCACTCGAGTTAGCTATCGGCATCTGTGCTCTGCTGGGCGGCGTCTATGGCACAAAGGCAGCCAGGCTCCTAAGAGCAGCCAGGGTTAAATCGCAGGCTTTGCAGGAGATTATCGAGGGTAACGAGCTTTTCAAAAAACAGAACGACTCTTCCGTTTCTGCATTCAAAGAGGCCCATAAAGACCAGTCGCCGAAGACCCGCCAAATCGTCGCACAGATAAAGGCGTGATTCTATACTTGAATCTCGTTGCAATCGGCGGCGAAGAAGCTATGCTTGATGCTCGTTCGAGTGTCAAGAATTGAGAATTGAGAAATGATTGTCGGTGTGATGACAGCTCAGCTGCATATGCAGGGAATAAACTCGCTTAAAGAAAAGCGAAGCATTGTCAAAAGTGTGATTGGCCGGCTTAAAAGCAGGTTCAACATTTCTATTGCCGAAGTTGACCATCAGGACGAGAAAACATCTGCCATCATCGCTATGGCGATGGTTTCAAACGATACTCGTTTCATAGACCAGAAGTTTGACACCATCATTAATTTCATGCAAAAGGATGGCCGATTCTACCTCGGAGAAGTTGGGCGTGAAACCTTTTAGCTTTGTCTAAAAAATCTTGTCGACGATGAATCTTGCGCTAAGAAATATATCCACTCCCATTGCTGAGCAAAGAACAATCCACCGCAGCCAGCAAATACGCAGTCTTGCGCGCGACATAAAGAAAAGAATAGCCACGGCAATTGCACCGAGTATATACATCTTGGCGGTTTCGGCGAAAAGCTTTCCGTAGCTTGCCCCCAATCCTGCAAATATCTCAAAGTATCTTGTTGCCAGTAATAGTGTCACGAGGGAAAGCGCCACCATAATCACTGCGGTCATCAGGACCCATCTCCTGTCGGCAAAGCTGGCTGAGGCAAGCCCCTGCATTCCTACCCCAATAAGTACCGAGCAGCACAGCGCAGGAATGGCAAGCCAGATGATAGGGCTGACGTTAAAGAAAGAATCGCAAAAGGCCAATATAATGCATAGAGCAAAGATGCACATTACCCCGAACCGCCGAGCCGCCAGGAGCATAGAGAAACCCATAACAAAAGCTGCTATTGGGATATGGTAAAAGCTGACGACAATTGTACCTGCGCTTATCATGACAAGTGGAGCTAACAGACCGGCTAAATCGGCTAAATGCAATTTGGTCTGCGTAGGAATTGCGAATAAGCGGTAGTGAGTGGATATCTGAAAGAACAGCAGTATTGCCAAAAACGGCAGAGCTGAAAGCGACCAGCTTACCCATCGCCACTTTAGCTTCGGACAAAACGCAGATGGGCAGAACAGCCACGGCACAGTCGCTGCCAAAAAACCGGCCGTTGGGTGGAATTTCGCCAACCCAAGTAGAAATGGCCCAAAACCATAGACAGCTCCTGCAAAAAACGAACCCCAAAATGACCCAACCCAACGCCGACTTAGCACGAAACAGCCCAGAGAGGCCAAACAAGCATTTACAACAATAAGGTATTGTAGCTTATGAAAGTGTTTGAAATAAGGCTGATACAGATAGATGGCAAAGCCGGCGTAAACTACCGCCGCCGCCGCGAATCTGCTTTGTTTCGTATTTAGCATTTCGTATCTTGCCGTGCCACAGGGCACGAGCGACGAGCCACGAATTATTTGAGAACTACCTTGCCGGCCCCTGTTGTTGTTCTGCCTGGTTAGAGTGCGACCTTTGTTTCTGTTATCTTCTTAGCAGATGGTTTCTTTATATCCACTATATCTATTGCTGATTTTGGACGTACTGATTTTGGACATTCGCCGGTCCAGCAATAGAGGCAGAGCTTGTCCTTGGGTAGGCCGATGGCCTTAACCATATCATCCACAGTCTGATATCTAAGTGTAGTAACCTGCAGGTCCTTGGCAATCCA
>Ga0114923_10000695_pt1 | contig 25070 bp, 32 predicted proteins | sample SumtaG_FD_89578 | JGI IMG/M metagenome (GOLD analysis project Ga0114923, IMG submission 89578) | Deep subsurface microbial communities from Indian Ocean to uncover new lineages of life (NeLLi) - Sumatra_00157 metaG | ecosystem: Environmental > Aquatic > Marine > Oceanic > Sediment | place: near...
TAAGGATTTTGGGCTATGGGTTTGTTCCACCCACTACTGTGCAGAGGTGGTGTACAGACAAGCTCAAGATCACTCCCATCAGAAAGGTTCTTGAGCGAATGGGTTGGCACAAAGCCCCCGTTCTGTTGGGTGTAAGATGGTGAGAGAGCCAGCGCTGGGACGATATACTCTCAGGCAAGAAGAAGGGCAAGTTGCCCGATGTGCTCTCCTGCAAGGCGGGGGGCGAGTGTGGGCCAGACTATCAGTATCGTACTATGAAGAAGGGGTCGAAAGAGCGCAAGGAGCGCGCGATAGCGCCCATTGTTCACTGGGAACTCTGTGCAGTGTGGGACTGGCTCACATTGCATGCAGAAATGGACGGCTTTGATAACAGCACCCTATTGGATGTCTATGGCCCCACTGGGAGAATGAGATACGGCTGCTGGTCGTGCCCATTGATCTTCAACGACACAACCGGCCAGTATCTCGCCAAGGCGGACAAGAAGATTCTGAGGATGATCCAGTTCACCTCGGCCAACTTCCGTCCTGGGGGCGCGGCCTGGAAAAGCGAGAACCGTGAGCTAATCGACAAGCAAGGCGGCGTCAAGGATGGGCGATTGAGTCTGGCCTACCGCCGTCGTCTGTACGATTGGCTAGTGGACTTTGAATGCGAGTTCGGAATTGCCTTGCTCCATCCCTGGCAGAAGACAATGATCCGGGGCGTTCTAGCCTGGTTCGAGGCGCTGCCAGAAGTTCAGAGAGGCTACCAGCCCCTGGAGATGTTTGGGGACTTGGGCACATCGCGCAAGGCTCCCAGGCACATCAGCGAGGTCGTGGTTCCAACGGCTCTGACACTCAGTCGGCTGCCATTGAAGACGGATGACTATCACGAGCGCATCGCTTTTGACGCTGCTGTCCTGTGTTCTCTTGAGTCGCACGAACTGCTCTATCTAGGGCAGGGTTTTCAGATGACGACTTGGGAATGGGCAGATGGCAGTCAGGTCTATGTGAAGAAAGGGAAAGTGTCAGTATGAAAGCAGTGCATCTGTGTTGCGGAGCGGGTGGAATCACTCACGGATTCGAGATGGCCGGCATCGAGACCGTCTTTGCCATGGACATCCAGGGCATCGTTATCAAGAGTCACGAGGCTAACTTCCCAGGGCGACCAGCGCTGGTCCAGGACATAGCACGCCTACACGCCAAGTCAATGCCGTGGGCGGACGTGTGGACTTGTGGGATTCCATGCGCTTCGTATTCAACTGGGGGCAATCGCACTCACGACGAGCCTGTTACCTGGGAGCTTATCAGGTTGCTCGACGAGGCGTCTAGGGAAGGTGTGCTGCCCAACTACCTGTTCCTTGAGAACGTGCCTGAGTACATGTCGTCTCGACCGGCACAAGCCCTGCGTGAGGCCATAGATAGAGTTGGCCTGCGCTTTAGCCAGGCCATCTTCAAGCACGCTGACTATGGAGCGCCCTCTATCCGCCGACGCTGGCATCTCATCGCGTACCCTAAGCGCAGCGCCCTTCCCTGGCCGGAGCAGACACACATGGAGGAACAAAACATCCTGAACCTACCCCTCTGGGTATGCTTCGGAGACATCAGGCAGAAGCGAGTCCCAAGGCCAAAGTACATGAGTCCCAAAGCCCTCAAGGGCATCATCCGTCGCCAGAGGAAGAAGGTCCAAACGGGCATCGAGAAGGGCTGTGGTGTTCACTGCTGCCTTTACATCGTAGAGGACAAGGATATGATGTATACCATGATGGCGAGCGCCTGGAAAGGGCTGGCCCGAAATCAAGCAGTGGTTGTACCCCACAGGTACGGCTTCCGAGAACCAACTGAGCTAGAGTGGCGCAGGTGTCAGGGATTCTCAGACGACTTTATCTTCGAGGGGAACAAGCGCCAACGCTACGAACAGATTGGCCGCGCTGTTCCCCCTCCAATGGCTCTTGCTATGGGCAAGGCCATCATGAAACAACGAGGAGCGACCAATGAATGAGCATCCAGGTGTGGCGTTACGCGCTCTGCGTAAAGCTGAGAGATTCACGCAAAGCTACATCGCGGAGCGCATAGATTGCTCAGTGTCACACATTTGCGATGTCGAGAAAGGCCGCTGTTATCCATCCTGGGAGCTTTATAGTGCCTGGATACAGGCGCTGGGATACAAGCTGACGATGACAATCGAGAGAGACGAACAACAAACGCGCTAGAGGTTGGTTGGGGAACCGAGGGCCTCTAACGCGCTTGCCTTATGCACCTGGACCACTATTGTACCCCAAATCCCCAAGTTGGGCAAGCAATGTCTTGACAACTCTATGGACACCATGATATACTACCAACACTTCATCGAACATAATCGTAAAGGAGCGAGCGAATGGCTAGACGAGAATACCTCATGCGGCGCGTGTGTAGCGTTGATGGCTGCAACGAGTCGTATCACATTTCATACAGCACCAAGAGAGACTACAATGCAGACGCAAAGATGTACCGAGAGGGACCGCCGTATTTGTGCTCTGCCCACGAAAACCCCCTCGCCTGGATTCGTCCAGAAAATCAGGTTTATGAGCACACTGTCCAGGCAGAAGCTCTTCCATCGGAGCGTTTGCGAGACAGGAAGAAACTGTTCTGGCACTTTGACGATGGTGGCCTTGTCTCTAGCACAGCCAATAAGTTGAAGGTCCCCAACTACCACGCAGATGCAGATGATTTCCCCAAAGGAACACTATTGAGAGTGACCTTGATCGTTGAGGCCATTCTTCCAGAGGAGCAAGCTTGATGTTGGATCGGGCTATGATGTCAAGACGACAGCGGCCAGGTTGCTGTTGGCACAGATCAAAGGAGAGCAAGCCGTACCCGAAGGGTACATTGGAGAGGGACAATGAGAGCGATATGGTTTGACCTTAAAAAGAAACATCCCAATCGAATTGTTCTGGTGAAAGACTCAAGCATCGGAGAGTGGGTGACGTATGGAGATGACGCAGACATCTTGGCCGATGGAGGATTCGATGGCGCTGGCCGTCTCCCGAACATGGATGGAATTCCTGCAGGTAGCTACATCCATGTTCGTAGTGGATATGAAGATGACGCATTGTTGGTAGCCAAAGAAGCCGGGCTGGGCTTGCTGTTGGCAGAAGGAGGATCCAGTGATAACGAGCAAGAGTAACTATCGAGTCGAGATTCGACTGTACCCCGAAGGCTCTGGTAAGACGAAACATGAGCAGGCTCAACGAGCATGGCTAGAAATTGCCGAGGACCTCGTGGACAGCCTGGGCTTTGAGCCTAATCGTATCGGCTTGGCCTGGGATGCTAGTCACAAGTGCGAGAACTGTGACGGCGAGCTTGAACTGGTGGGCGACGAGGGGCAGTGCGTCCACTGCGACCGACTGATGTGCTGGTCGTGCAACTGCGGTGAGGGCGAGCCAGACCAGGTGGTCTGCGAGACCTGCTGGGACGAGGGCAAGCGATGACATTCGAGGGCTGGACCCATCAGTGGTGCCACGAGTTGGCTTTGACGATTGATAACGACCAAGTGCTCTTGCGAAAGGTGCGCGATCGGGTCGGGACTATTATTGATGGTAACTGGAGCAAGCAATCTGACATGGCGCGGGTGCTCAGGGATACTCTCTATATGCGATTTGGCATCGAGTACCTGCGCGGAGAGTTGGATGGCTGGCAAGAACTGCTTGAGCACTACGAGGCTCAAGTATTAGAGGAGAGAAACGACGATGAATAAGAGACTGGCGCTCAAGAGAGCGTTCCGAGAGGCCGCGCGCAATTGTGTTCGCCATCACACAAAAGGCTGGGCTGTCACCCTCGAAAGAGATATTGAGTGGAAGACTGGCCGGTACGAGATGGAGAACTTGGAGATCGATGTCTATCCAGATCAGCAGGACGTTGTTCAATCTCGACACCTGGGAGTGGGAGCGTACCCCTGGGGTACAGGAGGGCACTGATGGCTGAGAGAGAAATCATCGTGTTGTGCGGCGTTAGCGGCGCTGGAAAGACTTACGCCAGAAAACAGTTGCGGGAATTCCGTCGTCTACCGTGCGTGGATGTGGCCGATGTATACATGGACAACCCTGGCTACACCTGGTTAGAAGCAACTTCCGGCGTCATCGCTAGGGCAAGGGCTTTATTAAGGGAGTATCCAACCGTAGTCATCGAGGGCTACTATCTCCCTGGAACGACAACGCGCGGGATGCTATCCGAGGGCCTGGGACGGTATGCCTGGATTGACTGGCGTCTCATGGTGGAGCCGATAGAGGTGTGTCGTCAGCGCATCGAGGACAGCGGCGAGCGCGTGGACATCCGCCTGGAGATACTTGAGCGGGTGTGGGAGCGAAGCGGAAGGATGCTCCTGGACCTCAAGCAGAGAGGATACACTTGGGAGCCGAAACTGTATTAGCCGCGCTCTTTCGAGGGCGCTAGTAAAGGAGGACGTATGCCAGCAGGAGTGATCAATCGCAAAGAGTTTGAGCGAACACACAGCACATGCAGTACTCCCCACTTGACAGAGTACCATCTACTTGCCATTGGACGGCATTTCAACTGTAACGGTCAGGCGGCGGCCATTGTTGCCAGCGCGGCATTCTCACAGAGAGGGCGGCTGATTGATTGGGTGGCCTACTGGGGTAGCGCGGACCCCGAGTTGAGCAGAGACAAAGTGGCACAATCAGTGGCCGCGAATGGAATGAAGATGAGCCAGAGTGATGGGGAGCACTTCTTCCCCAGGCTCCCAGGATCATACTATCGCTAGCGTACCCTGCGGGTACAAGAAAGGAGACTTTGATGAATGAGCAAGTTCGTACACGGACCACAAAGGACGCAAAGAGAGCAGCGGAGATCCTTTTAGAGTTGCAAGATATGCACCAAAAGAGGGATGTCTCAGCCTTCGGCCTGCTGAGCATCAACATGAACATGAACATGCTGCATGTCCAGCGGGAAGCGCTTGACATTATTTCCGACCGCAACGAGTGGGTCTGGACCGGCGTTGGGCGACGTAATCGCTTTGACTACTTCCGAGCTACAGTTGAGATGCACGATGTAGAGTTCTGCGCCATTTTTGACAACTATCATGGGGAGATCAAAGGCGAGGCGGAAAGCTATGGTTGTCCCCAGAGCACAATCGACGAATTTATCTAGAGCGCTTGAGCGCATAAGGAGACTTTGATGAACGAAGAGATTTTACATTGCGACTGGGACCATGAGTCCAGTGATGTCCGGCGCGTTCCCAGGGGGACTCAAGGGGCAGCGGACTGGATGTGCTACGATCACTATCTGGAAGCCGCCAAAGAGAATGACCTACCGCACTGGATTACGCTGTTGTCCCAGAGCCAGGAGCCAGAAGTAGTAGCGGTCAGAGATATAGCAGACATACTGCGTCAGTTGCACGAATTTAGCCGCGCCGAAGACCAGTTCAGGCTGGTCGGAGTCTATCCAGAGAGAGACAATCCTACATTGCACATACGGGCGAGCATCTTGGTTGACGTTGTGGCCACTTTAGACGATATCGCCTGGAAGTGCGTGACGTATTCTGACGGAAGGAAGAACATCGACCTGGAAACGAAGATGTTTGACATAGTTGTGACCGCACTATGCAGTGACGCTGCGGCAGCAAAAGAGTGGGGTTGCCCCAAGGAGGTGCTCGATGAGTTCGACTCCCATTCATGATATGGTTGAGGCGCACGCGATTACCGCTCAGGCACAAAGCACTCTCGATTACATCGAGCGGCACAAAGACGATCCAGTCAAGCTGGCAATGTCTGGGATGGCCCGCTGTGTGAGGCAGACCTACTTGGCGACCTTTGTTCACCAGGACAGGCATCCTCTGCAGAGGGGCATCACCCATTCGTTCAGCACGTATCTGCTCGTTAAGTTCGAGCACGGCAAGATGTACGAATGGCAACTGAAAAAGGAGATCGCCCACTCTCTAGCTGACCACGAGTTTGCCCACGAGCCTCGACTGGGGGACAACACCTGGTCGGGCAGGCCCGACTTTGTTATCGGGCCATCAGGCCAGTTTCCAGAGGGCATGGTGCTCGATTGCAAGGCAACTGACAAGTATGTGTTCGCCTATACGATGGGGCGCATCCCTCGTTTGTCGGACTCGCTCCAGGTGCTAGTGTATCAGCACTATCTCAGGAAGGAGCGACCGGAATACGGGTGGCCCGCGAGACTTTACTACCGGGGATGGGGCCAGTATGGCGAGTTTCAGATCGTAGACGACTATTCATGTATCCGCTACGAGGGCACCATCAACGGCAACGAGGTCGGTGGAGAGTTTGGGACCACGCTAGCTGACGAGATGGCGCGCGTGGATGAGTGGTGGGAAGCTTCCAGTGCGCCATCGGTTGAGCCAGAGGACATTCCTGGGTATCTCAGCCCATTCGACAGCACCTTTGGGTGTCTGAGGAAGAAAGGCAAAAAGGGCTACTCGGCTTGCCGCTGGTTGAGTGAGTGCTGGCCGCAGTTTGAGCCAGGTAATGAGGGGCCTTTTGAGTGGCCCGAGGAAGAAGAATACGAGGAGGTGTTCTAGTGGACGACTTCAAGTTGAGCTATGTTGCTCAGGCCAAACGGTACAAGCGCCTGATGAATAAAATTCGCAGAGATGTGCAACAAGCTCAAGAAGGAATCACAGAGAATGAAGTGCTCTTTCGCATGAAGGCAGTTGAGGACTTGGCTGTTCTGCTGGGCAATGACGCGACAGGGCTAGTCATGGATTGGGAAAGCCAGCAACGACACGAGGAGGAACAAGAACGTGACTCTACCACAGGTTAACACCCAAGTCGAACTGCCCCACGGCTTTCACCGGGGAGCAACGATCGGGTCCATCGGTGGCGTCATAGCTGCTGCTGGAAAGCGCAACGGAGTCAAGTACAACACCAAGACCAAGAGGGTGATTCGCATGCGCATGGCCACGCTGATGATTCGGCCCATCTCGTCCTTTAATGAGTTGAGCGATAACGAGCTTCAGGGAATGTTCGTCGCCTGTACTGCTGATGTGGATGGCATTGCTCAGTGGCTTGCCGGGCAGGACTTTGAGGCGCACCCCCTCGAAATGACCGAGTACCGTGAGGTGTATCCCGGAGAGTTCAATGGGGACCCAGAAGACCGTTACTAACGACCAGTCCTGGCAAGAGCCATTTCTTGACATCGCCGACCTCAAGGAGCAACACAGGCAGATCAGGGCAGTGCTCCGCAGGATAGTGAAGAAGCGCGTCAAGCTCCATCGAGGGCGTCTTGTTCTCCCCTGCGGGTGCTGTGGCGGGCAGGTGATGGGCCGATTCCAGATGCACGAGGCCCTCATCGCCCGCTCTGGGGCAAACCTGAGCCAGCAGTATCTCATCTTTGTGCCCCAGAACGTCATCCAGGTATGCGCGCCCTGTCACCGGGAGTATCAGGGGACGAAGCATCTTCTGGACCGGGCGCTGGTCTATCTCATCAAGACCGAGGGAGCTGCGCGCGTTGCCGAGTGGTGGCTTGATGTGGCTCCCCAGGTGGGGCGCTCGGTTGGGACTGTGCCAGAGGATGGGGATTGGGAAAGGTATTTGCTGGACTTATTCAATGTAAAAGGAGAATCATGAGTACAATAGTAGAAGTCGGACACAAGGTTCTGGAAGTCGCCGACAAACTCGAATGGACACGGTTGGGCCACATGGAATACGGAACTACCGTATCGGGTCACCTGGCGATAGTGACGAAGGAAGTCTTTCAAGTACGTCTCGGCGGAGACGAGCTTGATACCGCGAAGGTCGATTATAGCAAAGGAGACACTGGTTGGATCGGCAGGTTGTGGCGACATGCTCACGAGGCTGTGATAGAGCAGGAGAAAGTCTTTGAGGATCTCCTGAATGACCTGGAGCGATTAGGCGCAGAGCCAGATTAGTGTACCCCTGGGGTACAACCCATTGACGCTTACACTTGTCAATGGTATACTCTGTGGACATATCAACTTCATCTAAAGGAGGCAGTACATGTTACGAACACCAGACGACAAGACGGTGAATTACGCAACGGTCGCACTTATTGGCGACCCAGGTTCTTACAAAACCTTGCTGGCAAGCACTTTTCCTTACGTCTATTTCCTAGATGCGGACGGCGGCGCGGCCCATACCGGCTGCTATCGCCTAGGGGATATTCCCAAGACTAAGGCTGGCTACCAGCTTGTGAAGAAGGAAATAGGGGCGCTGGGCAGATTGACGCCTGGGACGGACGGTCTTCTGATGCACACGGTTGATGGGACAACCTTCTCTGTGGGCACGGTTGTCCTGGACACCTTGGACGAGACCCAGATACTCGCCAGCTTCGGTCTTCCCAGTGGAGATCCTCGCAAGTATTACAAGGAGCTCTTGCGTCGGCTGCGCGATGAGATCATCTATCCCCTGAAGAACATCAATGCCCACATTATCGTTATTGCCCATACCAAGACCTGGCAAGTGGACAATGAACAGAAAGCAGCCGGTCAGGTGACAAGGCGCACGCTAGCCCTGGAAGGCGCTGTACGCAACGCTCTTCCAGGATGGTTCGACGTCATCTTGCACATCACGAACGAGCGCAATGGCAAGCGTACCATGCTCACTCAGCCCACCTTCAAGGGCCAGTGGGAGTTCTTGGCAAAGGACCGTTACCATGTCTTTGGTGGCAAGCAGTTCGAGGTCAAGATGGTGGGCGACCGTCCCGATCCAGGGCTGGCCCAACTGATCCTGGAACGTACCAGCGGCGGCGTCAAGCCAGTTCAAGTGTCCAACGAACGCGAGCGCGTCAAGGCTGGATTCATGCAGCGAGCCAAGGACAAACGTCTCATGAGCGCAAAGCCGACCGGAGACGAGGTCAGGTTGCTCAAGACCGTCCTGGGCGATGTGTACACCGAACTGGACACGCTGACAGAGGACTTTGACGCTCACCTGGAGCGCGGCTTTGAGTTGATCAACAACTATAAGGAGGCAGAGTGAAAACAAGACTACTGACAGCGGCCCTGTTGGTTCTGGGCATACTGCTAGCCAGCCATACCAGGGATGTAGCTGTGATAGAAGGATTGTTGCAGGCTATCATCCCCGGCCTGATGCTGGTGGGTGATATGACCCTGGCAGCAGTGCTGATGACGAGGGGGTGGTGATGGCGAAAGGAGATGTCACCACCTTTGAGCAAGAGATAAAGAGATTCGAGAAGAAGCATACCAAAACCATCTTCCAGCGCATGAACGAGAAGACGATTGTTCCCCTGGAAGTACTGACCACTGGGTCTCTCCGGGTGGATGCAATAACACAAGGCGGCGGTGTTCCCGTGAGGGTTCCCACGCAGATCTACGGCCCAGAAAGCTGTGGCAAGACGACGCTGGGTGTTGAGTGCGCAGCGGAAAACAGTCGCCTAGAGAAGCAGGTGGTTTACTTCGGATTCGAGGCAAAGTTGCTCACTGACTACTTCAAGATATGCGCTATCAACGCCGGTGGAAACATGGACTATATCATGTTCATCAAGCCCGACAGTGGCGCAAAGGGTCTGGACATGATTTCAGCCCTCATAGGCAAAGTGCCACTGATAATCATTGACAGCATATCCGCTATCTCTCCCACGAAAACCATTGATCCACAGGACGGTATCGAGAAGGTCTTCATGGGCGCACACGCGCGCTTGATTGGGGACTGGATAAACTCAGCAAGGTTCAAGCTAGCCAGAACTGGCGTCCCAGGCCAGGATGATGTACCAATTGCTACCGCAATCTTTGCGCTCAACCAGGTGCGCGCTAGTTTCTCCGGGTACGGTGATGGCATGCGCTTCCCTGGTGGGTGGGCCTGGCGTCACGCTTTGGCGCTGAACATCAAAATCACCCGTGGCAAGAAGATGAAGGATGATGACAGCACCAAGATGGGCAGGACGAGGGCGCTGGTGGTCAAGAATACCATCGGTGCGCCGGCCCATGAGGTCACGTATCCCATCATCTACGATTACGGGATAGACCGCGTGGATGATACGTTCGGGGCAGGCGTGGATTGTGGCATCATCGAGAATCGTGCCAACTACTACTTCCTCGATGGAGAGAAGCTGGGTCATGGCAAGCCAAGAGCGATGGATGGAATAAGAGCCATGCCCCTCGATGAATTGTATGGGTTGAGAGAGCGCATTCACGCCGCCATCGTGGCGGGCAAGAAGGAGGAACCAGATGTTGAGACCGTTGAGTGAGATTGGCCTGGAGATCAAGGGGAAACGGGAAGCCTTTGGATGGAACCAGGGAGAGCTGGCGCGCAGGTCGGGCGTTAGCCGTCAAACCATCTCCAGGCTAGAGACCGGCGCGGCAGAGAATGTCAAGTTCTCAGTGCTCGACGGACTGGACACTGCGCTTGGGGGCCTCAAGTTGACCAAGAGATACCACGATCTGATCACCATGAAGATTGGCAAAGCGGCCAAAGAGCTTGGTCTCGGAATCAACGACGCCGACCTATTACTCTTTCCCATCCACGTCCCAGGCGTTGACACGCGCTACGAGCTGCTCACGCCAGAGCTTCTGGCAAAGGTGGCCCAATGCTTAGAATAGTCACCGATGGCTCCTGCAAGGGTAATCCAGGTCCAACCGGGTGGGCCGCTGTGCTTATACGCGATGACGAGATTCTTCAAGAGGTCACTGGCGGCTCCCCGGAGAGGGGAACCAACAACATCGCTGAGTTCAAAGCTATCCTCTGCGGCCTGGGCGCGGCCCAGGCTTGGCTGGTGAAGGACGAGTCGGTCACAGTGATCAGTGATAGCACGCTGTGTATCGGGTATCTCTCTGGCGGCTGGCGCAGTAACAATGCTGCCCTAGGGCGGCTACGTCTCCAGATCCGTAAGGTAGAGAAGGCGCTCGACGCTCCTGTGATCTATAAGAAAGGCAGCATTGACGACGAGTTATTCCAGTTAGCGGATGTGCTTGCCAAAGAAGCCGTACCCCAGGGGTACAAGGAGAAAGAAACCGATGAATAACGCAGTGATTTTCTTGATTGGCCTGTGGTTGGTGTTGATGTTTCTTGGGCCGCAACCAAAGACCAGAGGAGGCGACGATGAGTGATTCGCCAACCAACTTCCCCAGAGAAGACTTGGGCGAGACCAAAGAGTTCAGGATTACCAGCGGCCGGGTGATTATCGAGGGAGAAGATAAGCCGTCGTTTTATGGTGGACGGCATCATTATATCAGAGCGGTCGACAAACCTCATCTCGGACGGCAGCCGACTTTCATGTGCTTGGCCTGCCAGACTTGGGGTATCTTTGATAAAAAGGCGCACACTTGCGGGAGGGAATTAGGAAATCAGCAAAGCTCAGAGGGTTAGACACCCTTCCTGGGCCGGGCGCTCTGTGTTTGACTCGATCTAATGTGGTAGTTGGTCGAGGGCAGCCTCAGAGCGCCCCTGACTTTGAAGATAGGGCCAGGTGAAAAGCCTGGCCTTTTTGTATTAATAGGAAAGGCCAGAGTTTTCAAGACTCTGGCCTTTCTGCGTCAAGCAAGCTAGCCATCCTCGCACGCGCCCATATTATACTTCAATCTATCTGAAAACACAAAGGGGCCGGCGAGCGAGTTCCGGCCCCCCTGCGCATAAAGGAGGTAAAACAGTGAAGCATCCTACGCTATGATTATAGCACTCTTTTACTCCGTGTGCAAGACGTCGGCTGCGTAGACAGCGGGCAGTATCTTCGGGAGTCTGCCGACCTCGGCCTCGATGAGCGCCAAGAGATGCGACTTGGGAATATCCAGGTCGATGCGAATCCCATTGGCGGCCAGCATCTTTTCAAGCTCCTCTATAGCATAGTCAAACCGATACGTTCCCTTTTTGCTCAGTTGTTTGGAGAGGCCCAGTTGCTCTGCGGCCTGGACTGCAGTGGAAGCAAACTCCAGGGCCATCGAGTACCAGTGTTCCTTCTGGGCGCGCTGGTTGACCTGGCGCAGGTGATTGGCAACGTAGGCAATGAGGACGGGGCCGAGGGTGCTAATCAGTAGAAGCAGCATGTTCGTCAGTATTTCTTGGTTCATCTTTCTTCTCCTTGAGTCTATCGCTTAGATAGGCAACTCCGATTCTTGTTGCGATTTCGTTAAACTGTTCGAGCTTACGACTGTCTATCTCTTGTCCCTCCTTTAAGCTATCGACTATCCTGGAGATGCCCTCGATCCCCATCACCGATTCCTGTGCCATCTCCAAGAGCTTTGCGTCGTTCTGCTCTCTTCGGCGCACTTGGTCTTGAACATGAGCAACGCCGTCTGAGATGTTCGCCAGGCCCTGGAGAATGGCTTGAGTTCTTTGCTCCAGGCCAGTGAGTAACCGGTCGTTCAGACGAACTAACTGGTCGTACATCTCTCTGTCTCTGGCGTGTCTTGCGGGCCAGTACACATCGCGCCACCAGGGCCAGAATAGCTTGAACAGAAACCATAGCCCCCCGGCTACCAGCAGGACTCCTACTCCATTGGAGAGCCATTTCTCATCTATCATGCCAAGATCAACCCCTGATATGGAACAGTGCAGAAAGATGACTCGGGTACTCTGCGCAGAGCTTCGTCAAAGGCAGCGACTGGCACTGGACGATAACTGCCATCTGTCCTGCGAATGGCCCAGAAGTCTGGGTCCATGACGAACACTTCTTCGTTGGTCATGCCCACTACTGTAACCCAGTGAGTGCCCTGGAACTTGTCCATGTTCCTGATAGCATTTGGGTAATCGTTCAGGGCCTCCTGGAGAGCGCCATACTTGATGAGTGCAATCACGGGCTTGCTCTTGGACAACTCTGAGCGAATCAGGTCTAGGTCAAGCACTGGATGAGACTTTATGAGCGGACTGCGCGTGTGTAGCGTTAAACCGTAAGCCGCTGCGCCGGCGCGCAGTTGCCCGTATCCGGTCCACATTGAGCCATTTCCACTGGAGGGTTGACCGCAAGCAATCCCCACCTGGTTGACAGTGGGGCGCAAATTGGTAAGCTTCCAGATGATCATCGCTAGGGATGCTGGACCGCAGTCCCCGCGCGCTCGACCTGCGTTGGGGCAATAGGTTCTCCCAGCATACTCGAATTGGTTAGCCGGAGTGTCCCACTGACTCAGGTATGGGTAGAGCAGTTCCTGGGGCGGCTTGGTTGCTTTTGGACTGAGTGTGATGGTATAAACGCCATCTTTTTCTGTGTATGGGCAGGTTCCGTTGGTCATCTGGTTTCCTCTGTTTTACTGTGCTCTCATAATCAGTTTGGCGATAGCGGCGTCGCCACTTGGGGCAACCTCGATGACGGCTTTGATTTCCACGTCGAGGCGCTCGGATGCTTCCTGGAGAATCTGAGCCATCTCGTTCAGCCTGCGCTGCTTGTCTTCTTCGATGAGCTTCTTTAGTTCTTCTGGTTCCACGACGAACTCCTTCTGTACCCTAGGGGTACAACTTACACATCTGTCCGCATATCATTGAGCGCTGTCCGGTTGTTCTCATCGTCCACGAACAGCAGGAACGGTTGCACAATTCCTATCATAGCAGTGACCTGCCCAACGGTCAAGCCAAGAGGAGCGATGTCTTCTACCGTGATTTCATTTACTGTGTCGTATTGCCTGTCCAGGTAAACCTCTCGAAGATCGGTCAAGGCCGTCCCTGTCGCTGCCAATGCAGTAGCCTGAGCGCGCAGAGCCTCTACGAATTTAACTTTACTTGACATGATTTCTGCCTCCAATTGAGTTACAAAAACGTACTTGAGATTGTTATAGTAAAATATCCATTGTCCCGCAGCATCTTGATATACACTCATTTACGGCTCCGTTGCCAGTACCTGAATTGCGCCAGTCGCAAAACGAACGCAGTATTGAGTTTTCCCTGCACCATTGTCTCGCATAAATGCCCTGCCAGTGTTCGCTGCCCCTGCCGCTGGCGCTGTCATCTCTGCAAATTCCATAGCGCCAGCATCTATATCCAGGCGCGTTGAGGGACTCCCAGTACCTATTCCCACGTTGCCAGAAGCATTAATAGTCAACCTATCAATATTGTTCGTCCCCAGTCTTAAACTCCCTCCAATAGTCTGATTTCTAAACCGCATATTTTCATCACCCGCAGAACCGAATCCAAACCAACCGGCTCTAGCGGTTGAATCTCCTTGATAAAACTCGAAATAAGCATTTACCGCCTGCAGAGATGCAGCATCCTTGGTCGACAACCTAATTACTGCTAGAGTGTTTTTAGAAATTTGAAGTATCTTTGCCGGATTCGCAGTGCCTATTCCTATGTTAGCCCCCATCAGTGCTATATCACCCGCTGTATAGAATTCAATGCGCTCATCTCCTACGCCTCGACCTATCCAACCGGCATTAGGCATTGTAACGCTAGCAAATGTCGGTCCCGCCGCAACCTTGACACTCTGATCGAACCAGTCATCCAAGGTCGGACTGCCCTGGAGAGTGATAGTTCTATCTCCTGCTCCTACAACAAGATTGAGGATTCTGTTTGCGGCCAAGTCCTCGTTCGGCTTGATGGTTAGATAGTGATCTCCACCAGTGTCTAGGATGTGAAAGGTCGTGTTCCCCATCGACCGTGCGCCTGCGACATCAAGATATTGGGCATGATCATCATCGGCCAGCCCGACCAGGTTCCCGTGGTCAGTGACTATGCCGGCATTCACCGTGGCGGTGGTCAATGGGCGGATGTCGATCCATCGCTCCCCGCCTGCGGTTGGGAGGGCTGCATCGTTTCCTCTCAGGACAACGCACATCAGTGCTGGCTCGTCTACAAATCCCGGGGGCTTGTTGGTTCCACCCCCTTCGATGGCCTGAGCTACAGTGTTATACTCCGCGCTCGGGTAGACGACATGCATGGTCTCCTCAACCATGAAAATTAGGTGGGCGTAGTACTTGGCCGCACTTACCGCCACGCGGTTGGTTCCATTGTCCCATTGTGTATTGTCAAGCTCTGCGTCTGTGTCCGAGGTCCAGACCCCTGCGGTGTGATACCAGCGGACCAGGTTTGTGGCTCTGGAATTGAAGCCAGTCACGCTCTTTCTCAGGTGTCCGTTGACGAAGTATGTTCCACTGGACACAGTCAGATCGAAGGTGTTTGTGACATCGGTGTCCTCGCTGACTACTAGCCCGTTTGTTACCACAGATGGAAACATCTCCCCTATGGAACCAGACAACTCGTACTCTCTAGTGTGTATTTTGTCGTTCTGGTGAATAGCCCAGATGTCGCCATCCATACAAACGATGTGGGCTACACCAATTTCGTTTGCTGCCTGGTCAGGGGGCGTAGTGCGCAAGGTAAGTGTTGATCCCGACACCCACACTAGATAGTTGGTCAGGTTGTCTGTGCAGGCCCCGCTCCCAGCGTCGGTTTCTACCTCGGTGTCAGCGCTAGCATCCCATACCTCACTGGAGGGCCAACTGATGTTGAGTCCCCCATCGTCAACCAGAGTGCAGTCGTGCATCAAGCCAGAGTTGAGCGTCTCGTCGAGGATATGTCCTACGGATTCCCCTGGCGTATACAAGACTTGATCTGCTCCAACAACATGGGGGTTGCTCACATCTGCAACGTGCGCAGAGATATCTACGCCATCCACTTCGCTCACGTTGATGATATTGTTGCCGCCCATGTCCAGGTTGCCAGTCATGGCAACGGAGCCGTCACGCAGCAAGAAATCCCCCGCAGGGTTGAACTCGCTAGGGATAACCTCGGCGGGGATCTTGGCGTTGCTATCAAGTGGCATTATGTAGCCTGGGGTTGGCTCGGAAGCAGCATGAAATCCGTCAACTGTGTGCGCGTCGCCTGACTGGTCAGCGAATTCCAGGCCGGTCTCGCTAGGATTCACAGTAACAAACTTCCCGCCCTGGCCGACGTAATCTTCTGGCGTGACATCAGCCAAGTCCACAAAGCCTTCCCCGGAGATGTCTGCCTTTGCCCATCCAGTCCAGCCAGAGTAGAATGCTTTGCCTGTCCTTGTGTCTTGTACCACTGCCCGAGCTCTAAAGTAACGAACTCCTTCCACCTGGCTTACACAGTAAGAACCGCGAGTGTAAAACGTGGTCTCAGTGCCGTCCTGGTTGGGGAGAGTATTGTGGATAACTTCGTAGCAGATTGATGCCCCCGGCCAGTTCTTCCACTCCGCAACGGAGAACCCGAACATGTTTCTAACTCTGAAATCCTCTGGTATGTGCAGCACATCCTGTCCTGCTTGAAGTTGTAGAGATGTGCCTATCTTGGCAACGGCGATCCAGTATTGATTATTTGGCGCCCTCGCCAACAGCACTTCGCTGTCCTTGGGATACTCAATGCCGGTCGTGGGGCGCACGCGCGCTATTGAGCGTCCAGACGAACCGGTTATACGCACAGACAAAAAGCCAGAGCCTGCCTCTTGGCTAACTACTCGACCCATTAGCAAGTCGGCTTTGGTATAGTCTGAGTATCCTGTGGTGTACTTGGGCGTTTGTCCTCTCATTACTCAAGCTCGATATATTGCTGTGCGTTGATTGTTGACTTGGGTACAAGCGCATTGCCAGAGACTATAAGCCCGCGCTGGATTCCAACAATTCTCCACTCGCCGTTGTCGTAGGAGATTCTATCGTGTGGCTCCAGGGCTGGATTCGGCGGCAGGTCGAGCTGGACAGTGCTCTGCTTCTCTCGTTCATTGTGAAGCACCTTCTCTGCCTCTGAACGAGTTGCTTCTTTTGAGAAAAGGTTGGGGTCGTCTGTTTGTAGAAACCTATGAAAGTGAACAATGCCCTCAGCGTCATTGAAAACATCCACCTGATAAAGTACCCCACGGGTACGAACGTGAGTAACGACCTCGGTTTTCTCATTGCGGTACGCGGCTTTGACCGGTCTGTAATCTGGCAATGTCCAATCCGAGTCTCTATTTCCAGGCCGCCAGATGCGTGCTGTGCTGTCAAATCTTACCTGGCGAGCCAGTCGAGTTGTTCCGACAGCCCTGCTGGTGCCTGATGCAGCATTGTCACCAACATCAATGGTGGTCCAGTCGACGATGCGAGAAAACGACGATATCGTGAAGTTGTCCACTAGCATTACATCGCTGTCTGTGACGGATAGACCTATATTTGAAGCGACCCAGTCATAAGCAGCGCCGCCAATATTCTTGGTGAATCCTGCAATGCACTTGCCGTCCGCAAAGAGCGTCATGTGAATCCACTTAACGTCTGCGTTGATGTCGAGGGAATATTTCACTGAGAGTTGGATACGTGCAGGGCCAGTGATTCCCTTGGGAAGATTTAGCCAGTTGGTCCATGTACCATCCGGGGAGACTTTGGCGAACCCACTAGTTGTGGTGGTCCACCAGGCTGAGAACGATGTCTTGGCATCGCTTCCCAGGAACACGATTTGTCCTGGACCACTTATCAGGTCAAACGAAACCACAAAGCTAGGATCAACTAGAGTATTATGCCAAATACGGTAGTAACGAGCTGACCCTGCGCCGGTGATGCTTAGGCGACCGTTGGATATCACATACGTGCCAGATGCATCAGGAGTCCAGTCGTCGAGGTCGTCGAATGGCTCATCAATAAGGTCCTCAACGTCATAGCTGTGGATGCCAGCATAAGCTCCCGTGAGCCTCATGCTGTTTTCCAAAGTGATTGGATGGTTTCCGTCCTGGAAGTGGCCGTCCTGAAACTGTATCATAGCCAGATCACCGGTTGTATGCCTTCAAAACAAACGCCGAGCCCAAGCCACGGGATTGATACAACCGTGAGATCGTTTTCCGGGTCTTTACCGCTCTTGTCCACAGGATCAGTTACCGTGTCGCCGTCCATAGTATAGATATGACCTGGGAGAGCAAAGTTCACCGTCTCTCTGCCCAGGAATATTTTGTCCTCGTCGTCTTCAATTGGGGCACGAATGGCTCCGAATGGCCCAGGGTCAATCTCGGATGGTGTAAGGTCGTTCACTGGATTCACACTGGGATGATGCCAACCAACGACTGTGACGTACAATTTATCATCCCGTAAAACACGGGCGTAATTGTAGGTAGAAGCAGAATGCCAGAATGCGTCTGAACGCTCTGGGCCAAGGTGATAGTCGTCGTATAGCTCAGAGGATATAGCACCGCCGTCATCGCTCCCGATGTATGGTAAGATTTGCAGTCGCTCATCTTCAAGGGGCGTATATCGTCCTATATTCATTTCGGTTACTTGCAACACGTTGCTGTTCAAATATATCTGCGCTGTATCAAGAATGGACACAGACAGCCAGGGTGTCCATATTGAACTACCCAGCGAGTTGCTTCTCGTCCAGTCAGCACCTGCGTTAGTGCTGTATGAGATTCTGCCAGCACTGCCAAAGCCATTCCAAGCAACCCGCCATCGGTCTCCGTTGGCAACCATGTTGCCTACCCGATAGAATGCTCCTGTGTCTCTCAGCTTCTCTGTAGCTTCCCAGGTATCCCCGTAGTCTGAGGATTTTATGACGTACAGAGAGCCACCGAACACGACATCGGCGAAGAGAACATATACGTGCCCTTGGTACGCAGTGCTTGGATCGTTATTCACTGCGACCCAGTACAGTTTCCCATCAGGTGCTCCTATGCCAAGGTTGGCAGCCTGCGCCTGAGTAAGAATAGGCTCCCAGGTTCCGCCATAACTGCGTCGATAAAGGTCCTCTCCAGAAGTGCTATCACCCATGAGACAATACTGGACATCCCGTGGTGTAACAGGGTCCAGCATCAACTGCCGCACATAGTAACGAATGTCACCCCCATCCAGGCTAGATGGCAAACCCGCGTTGACTGGAAACCAAGTTGGCTGCGTTTCATCATCTGGTCCAGTCATGTCAGCGGTGTAGTAAACACCCATCTCCCAAGTACCCAAATACATTTCGTTAGGCCAATCCGATACAGTTGATGGGTACACGATTGGGTCTTCTGGCCAGGGCGGTGGGGGTAATACTGGAGGCCAGCCACCTGTCTCTACCTCAGAAAAGCCAAAGCCAAGATAACCCATTGCGCCTGCCATGATTGGGATGTCACCCCAGGTCGAGCCTGGAACCGATACTCCCTGGCCAGTATAGGTGAGCAGCGTAAGATATTGTACAAAGTCTGTGCTCGTAAACACTTTCACTTGATTGTATCGGAAATCAACCTGTATCCCGTAGAACGTATTGTGATCCCATCCTCTAGCAGAGGACTCAGCCAAAAGAGTGTCTACGTTCAGAAGGCGCTGTACAAGCTTGACTGTGTCAGAGTCTGCGTCGTATGCCGCATAGAACAGGTTTTCGTAATCGTATGCCCTATAGACTACGCCGGCATAATCAGCGGAGTCAGTGGCAAACGTTTTGCACTTTGCTCGCACAGTTCCATTCCAGGCGTTACTTACTCCAGTGTGCAGCGCCACCCCAGGAACTTTGCTCGATGTTAGCTCAAGGGTGTTGTCTGATGTCTCCCAGTGACCAAGGATAGCTGCTGTGTGATGCATGCCACTATATTTAGTGTCGTCAGCCCCTTGGTAGTCATCGCCTGATACTTGTTGCGACTCCCATTCCTGAACGTTGTCTGCATTAGTTGTAAGCAGACGCGCAAGAATATCCCGACCCACAAGGATTTTGTGATTGGTTGGTATCTGCAGAGATTGCGAGATACTGTCTATATCCACAATGGCTGTTTGTACTAGTAACTCTGCTCCGCCAACGACCCAGCCTTCCTCAATGATGGCTTGTATGGCAACATCGTCGTCTAAAGGAGAAGTGCTGTCGAGAACGCCATCTGGATTAGCTATCGCAACTTGCATCTCCTGGATGTCGCCCATGCGAGACGTTAGGCTAATTATGCGGCTGGAGACATCTTGAGTCACCCTTGAGTCGCCAGTGTAACCAACAGACGGAGATCGCCAAGTGTCCTCTGCGCTAAGAATATAAGCATGCGCGTCTCTCTTAATAAGAATTGCTGGCGGGTCGGTAAGTCCACCGAGAAGATATGGTTGCTCCCAGTGGACCCCAGTTGCGCTTCTGGATACTGCAACAGAGCTATGAGAATAGTCTGAGTCGCCGTCAATGCGCCAATATGTAAGAAATAGCATGTCGTCGTAGCTTGACAAGCGCACGTTTTCTCGCTCAGATACTTCATATAGACTGTCTATCACATCTAGGCTGTAGTGATTGCTCCATCTACCGTTCTGGTACCGGATGATGGCGATACCGCGTACTTGCTCATAGTCTCGTGTGATCTCCATGTTCTCAATTCCCACCTGGATCATTGGGGGGAAGTCAGTGGAGAAAGCAAGAATGTCTGATGTCGTTGCTGCTCCATCGTCAGTGGCGCTAACAGCAATTGCGTCGAAGGAGCCGGGTTGGAAAGGCCAGCAGATGTCTGAATCAGTTTCCGACCATGACCCATTATATTCGCCTATATGAAATCTGTAGTTGGTGTCAGTCGTCTCTGAAATGATGTGCAGGGCAGTCAGCGATGTGGCAGCCAGAAGGTAGACGTTGCTTTTGGCGTAGACGGACTGTGCTGCGCCCCAGGATGCACCTTTATCAGTGCTCTCAAAATACTTGATAGTTGTGCCGTCCCACCAGAACACACGCACTGTGTTGCTACTAGACGCAAGAGTTAGTCCAACGGTGGTTACTATGTTGGTTGCTGTGAGATTCTGAGACGACCAAGATTCATCTCCTGAGTCCTCTGAGGCTAGCGCCTCCACGGTGATTGTGTTTGCGGTTGCCCATACCCGGACGATAACGTCGTTCACTACGATGGCGTCAAAGCTAGTATTGGCGGATCCGGATCCGCCCCCTGGTTGATCGGTCAGCGAAAGGCTGTATTGTTCCAGCGTGACTCTGGCAATGGGATCACCAAAGGCAGCTATCATGTTGGCATATTCTGTGGGGTTGAGACCGCTTTCTGCTTGGAGAATCATGATGGTATATTGCTCGTGGCATCTTCGAGGTCGATAGCAGCCCTGAACCAGTCCATCATCGGGTCGATATTCTGGGCGCTAATGCTCTTTAGAAGCTTCACTGAGCGATATGACAATGGATCAGCTTCGTCTCTCAGATGGGGCATGAAATACAGCACGCGGCCAAGGTCCTCCTTGAGTTGCTCCAGTTCTGCTCTCCCTTTGAAAAGCACCTCGAATCTCTGGTTGTCGAACTTGAGTGGTGTTGTTCCCTCCATCACACGATGAACCTGGAGAAGCCCTGTCAGCGAACGCTCGGAAATCATCGCTGGCGTAGGCATTTCTTCCAGGGAAGGGTAGATGACGCGATACTCATTGACTGGTAAATCACTTGTCAACTCAACGTCTAATCGAATTGTGTCATGTATAGTTGCCGGCATAGTTACCTTCTACTGTCGCTGTATGGAAGCTGAACGCTCTGTGCCGCTGACGAAAAGCCTGCTTGCACTCCCTGGAAGAATCCCGCTGCCGCGTTGGGGAGATTGAACTGTCCTTCACCACCCACGGCCAGGTTGCTAAAGAGAAACTGAACCATCTGAACGACCTGCGACATTTGGGCATTGGCGTTCTCTAGGCTCTGCGAGTAAGCGGTCATCGTTGCATTGATGGCTTTCATTTGCTCGTTCATCTCTTTCTGCTTGGCAAGCTGGTCTTCTGCTTGCTTGATCTGGAACTGTGCGCCGAACTCGCGGATAGCGTGCATCTCATCTTCAAGCTGCCGCCTGCTTTCCATGTGAGACTTGTATCTGCTCTGATAGTCATCTTGTAGAGCATTGCGCTCCAGGAAGTGACGCTTCTGCCTCTCAAGGTCTTCTCCGGCCCACTGCTCTCGTGTATCAAGACGTTCGCCTTGAGTGTCCAGACGTCCCATGCTCATCGAGTAGCTGATAGCCGCGCGTTCCTGTTGCTTCTGAATCTTGCGTCGGTCGCGGCCGGTAGCGAATCGCCCAGCTTCTTGCAGATCCTCCATCTGCCAGCCAAACTGTAGACTGGTCTGCGCTCCCTGGAATGCCAGGTCTTCTCTTTGCCAGCCGAACTGAGTCGGCATACGCTCGGCTCTGACATCCCAGTTCTCCATGAACTGCGACTTTGCAACTTCTCGACTGCGCTCGTTGTATGTAGACGTAAAGTCTTCCCACATTCGTCCCAGGCTGCGCAGTTCTTTGGTGATTGCCAGGGATCCTCTTGTGGTAATTTCTCCAACGCCTGGCTCCTCAAATGTGCCACCAAGCTGACTGACGCGAGACCACTCAAGCCCTCGCTCGCGCTGGCCCATCTGGAACTCCTGGTACTGATTTTGCAGTGTCTGCTGCTCCGCTTGTACCCCGCGCACGCCAGTGTCCTGCATGATGTCGGCAAAGCGTTGGAACATGTGTTCATCTACAGCGCCGTAGCCGCCGCCTATCTCTGGCAACTGCATGCCCTGCCCAGAGAGGAAGGCTTCTCGTTTCTGCACCCTAGTGGGGCCGCCTGCCGTGCTAGCGCCACCGGTCACATCAGTTCCCCATCCTTCCCACATGCGCGTTGTGCCCATTCGAAGGCCAGTGTCGGTCTCGATGACCGGCCGCAGGTCGTCAAAGGCTTTGGTGAGTTGCTGCATGCTCTCGGTGATCTGAGGTTGTCCGTAGCCAGCGCCTTCCATCCCTGACTGGACTGCTCCCAAGAACTGACCGCGCATTGCCCCTGTGTTCACCTGCATGCCGTACCCCAGGGGTACATTTGGCTGGAATGGCCCCTGGACTGCTCCCTGGCCCAGCATGCTCATTACTCTCTGGTCGCCACCCAGGAAGCGTTGGAACATTTGCATCTGACCAGGTGTCTGGAACTGCTCTGCCAGAGCGGCTCCTCCACCCATCCCCAGACCCATCCCCATGACCTGCTGCTGGAGAGCCATTCTTCCCTGGAGAAGTGGCATCTGCTCTCGGAACTGGCCTTCTGCCCAGGCACCGGTGAGCTGCTCCGGGGGCGCGGCCACTTCCAGCCCCATCATGCGCGCGCGCTCGGCTGTGCCCGCTGCTTGTTGAAGCTGTGTCGTCTGGAGAGTGGTAAGTCTTTCGGCTTGGATGGGCGCATCTTCTACGTGTTCGGTCAGAGTTTCAAAGGCGTCTCCTAGGCCAAAGATATTATTTTTCAACATGCCAAAGGATTTGCCCAGGTCTGCCATTTCGCCAAGAGTGGTTTCTCGCTCGCTGGTGTCGGCGAACGGTGCTGCCGCTGCGCCAAGGATATCTATACCTTCCATCCCGTAGCCCCTGCGCATTGGTTCCCACTTGGCTGCTGTGTACTCCATCCCTGGGACAGCGGATGGGGCGATGCCAGCGTATAACTCTTGGTACTGTTGCCACTGATCGGGAGCACCGCCCCATTGACCGGCCATCTTGGCGAACTGTTCGACGCTCTCGCCACGCGCAGCCATCTGCTCAAATTGGCGACTGCCGTAGATGTCCTGGATGTTGGTGTCCTCAGGCGTGTACTGCATCCACTGAGCGGCCATTTGTTCCGCTGCGGTTTGCTCCATCCACTGAGGGGCAGCTTCTTTGTAGGCATACTGAATGGTCTGTGCTCGGTCTTCGAGGCTCTGCCCGGATAGCTCGCCTGACCTGATGGTCATCGCGCGCTCCATAACGTCTCGGTCAGCTTCCGATGCGAATTGCGTGGCAAGCTGTTCTCCGAGTGGAGCCCTCTGGAACCCCGCCGCTTTCACTAATGCGTCAGCGGGGGTAGCAAGCATGCCAATTGTACCAGCGAGCAGCGACTTACGGCCTGTCCCGCTGGCAAGCAAGTCTAATGACAATTCTCCCCTGCCCATCCTCGCCATAGCGCTTGCGCGATCTGATCCAGTGGATGATGCTAGGTGTGTGCCAAGTCCAAGTGCTCCGACGCCGGCTCCGATCGCTAACCCTATTGGTCCTGCTGCTAAACCGGCCATGCCGGCCACTTGCCCGGCTAACAGCCCTGCACCAACAGCGGGAAGTGCTATGCCCGCAACCTCGCCTACTGCGGGCTGGGCCATCATCCCTTGTGCTGAACCATACGCACGCCCTGCCGCACGGCCCATGCTGAGTTGGAATTGTTGCTGCCTTGCTCTTGTGCCAAGTATCCCTTCTGCCAAGCTGCCCATCTGGAACTGTCCAGCGGGCATGCCCATGCCGGCCGCTTGGAGAGCGAGCATCTGCTCCTGGGCAGCGGGCTGCATTGCACCCGTTGCCATCCCGCCAGTCATACCCCAGAGACGCTGCATACGCATCATCTCAAAGCCGCCAGTCAGCTTTCTGAACATTCGGCTAGCATCAGCCTTGCCCCCTACCTCGCCCTGTAGCTCCTTCCACTGTTGCCCTGCTATCGCAGCCTGAGCAGGGCCAAGCGCTGCGCCTGCTCCCTGTAGCTGCCCGGTGAGTGCAAGTGCCCTTTCGCGAAATGGACTCTTTGGGTCGGCAGACTCTGCAAGCATGCGCATTCTGGGCACATCTGCCAGGCCCTTCTCCAGAATCTTGGTGTAGCGTACTTGAGTCTTGTCAAGCTCTTTCCCACCCTCGACTGCAGTGCCAACGGTCTCAGTCCACTTGCCCAGAGCATCATTCAGACCTTCAAGAGTAGACACGCTCTCCTGGGTTAGCTCTGGCATGAGTTCTTGGTACGCGCCAACGTCTCTGCTTTTTTCCAGCATGGACATTGCTGCTGGGAGACTTCCTGCTCCTTGGACTCCGTGACGCTTCTGGGCCAGTTGCAGAGCCGCTTCGCGCTGACCGGTGATTCCATAAGCCTGACCGTAGGTCTCAGCGAAGGTCTCCTGAGCCTTGAGGTCCCGTATTTGTTCGCCAAGAGGTACTCTAGGTTTGTCACCAAACTGGGCCTTGTTCAACATTGCCCTGACGCCCTGGAGCACCTGGAAATCGCCTCCGCTGGCTGCTATCATGGTCTGCATCGCACCGGCCGCTCCGCCAACGGCCATACGCTGCTCGCCACTGACGCCTTGCGCTGCTACATCTACTGGAACGCTGCCTCTGGGTGCTGGTGGTGGAGCACCGACCGAGGTTAGTCCAAGCGCGCGCGCGATGCCCGCTGACGCGCCCTCGCTGTAGCCCTCGCTAGATTGGTAGCGGAATGCAGCGGGGACATCCATTTCTCCCCCGGCCTGGCGCTGGGCCATCTGCTTGCGCAGACCACCGATCCCGCCCTCGGCAGTGACCTTTTTGCTCCAATCACTGAGGACTTGAGGGACCAA
>Ga0114923_10000696_pt1 | contig 25020 bp, 22 predicted proteins | sample SumtaG_FD_89578 | JGI IMG/M metagenome (GOLD analysis project Ga0114923, IMG submission 89578) | Deep subsurface microbial communities from Indian Ocean to uncover new lineages of life (NeLLi) - Sumatra_00157 metaG | ecosystem: Environmental > Aquatic > Marine > Oceanic > Sediment | place: near...
CGACTGAATCTTGAGCTTGTCGCCGGCCAAAGCCAGAAACTTGTCCTGCTGTTCGTACTTTATTCTGATATGCTTGTTGTCTGCCAAAGGCTGCAGGGCGGAAAGAACCTGATTGATGACCCCGCCGATATAAACATTCTGCTTTGACATTTCAGCCGTGCCCGACTCAATCTTCGAAACCTCCAGCAAATCTTCTATCAGTTTTGCCAGGCGGTTCGATTCTTCGTCAATGATTGTCAAAAACTGGTTTCTTATCTTTTTCGGCATGTCCGGGTCACGCAGAATCGTCGCCGTATATGCTTTTATCGAGGTAAGCGGGGTACGAAGTTCGTGTGAGACCGAAGAGATGAAGTTTGTCTTCATTCGGTCGATTTCTCTTTCGCGAGAAACGTCCCGGATTACCATGACCACGCCAATCATTGTCCCGTCATTTTTCTGGATGGGCCCCGCTGTGGCGGCTATCGGCCGTTCTGTGCCGTCTTTGGCAACCAGGCAGTCCTGGTCGCTTCCGGATTCTATCCGGCCCGAACGAAGCGCTTTGTCGATCGGGCTTTCAACCGGTTCCTTGCTCTGCTCATTGATTAACTTGAAAACATCATCGACGCATTTGTCTTCAACTTTCTCGAATCTTCGTCCCGTAAGGTTTTCAGCTATCTTGTTAAATATCGTAATTTGCTTTTCAGCATTAACCGCAATGACACCGTCGCCCATGCTTTTAAGCGTCACCGACATAAACTCTTTTTCCGTTTCCAACTGCTCGGTGCGTTCCCGAACGAGCAGTTCAAGATTCTGATGATAATTATTAAGCTGCTGCTCAGCCTCCTTGTGGGCTACGGCGTTATTTATTATCTTCGGGAGCACCTTCAGGTAGTTGCGGTCAACATCTTTGATTAGATAATCATACGCGTACGATTTCAATGCCTTGATAGCCAGTTCCTCTGTTCCCGCGCCTGTTACGAATATTGTCGGTGTGTCTTTGATAAACTCGAAAACGTCGAACGCGGTGCCGTCGCCCAGCAGGTAGTCGACGATTACAATATCGAATTTGCTGTTCGCCAGTTTTTCTCGCGCCTGTGAAACCGAACCTGCTATCGTGCAGTCATAGGGCAGATTCTCCGTTTTGACCAGCCGTTTAAACGCAGCCTGGTCGAGCTTGTCGTCGTCAATCAGCAGGATTTTGTATCTTGTTTTTTCCATCGATTTACTGGCTTTCCGGCAGTTCGCTCAACGTCCAGTAAAGATTAATTGCACGAACCGCGTCTACGAACTTTATGTAGTCGACCGGTTTGACTATATATCCGGCCACACTCAGCTGGAAGCTGTCAATTTTGTCCCGGTCTTCCTTGGATGTTGTCAGAACCACAACCGGAATCTTTTTCAGCTTCTCGTCCGATTTTACCGCCTTTATAAATTCGATACCGTTCATCTTCGGCATATTCAAATCCGAGATGATAACACAGGGTCTGGCGTTGTCCTCGTTGCGCAGATATTCGAGCGCCTCCTCGCCGTTTGTCACATGCACCAGGTCATTGGTAATCTTAAGGTCCTTGAAGGCACGCTTGACGGTCATCACATCAACAGTGTCGTCTTCCAAAAGCAGAATGGGTTTGGAGTTCCGCATCGCATGTCTCCTTTTCAGTCAACTAAGCACACATCGGCCGGTAGTTGCCGAGGCCGCCGGTCTCTGACTGTTTAACGGTAAAACGGTCGAGCTTTCCAGGCTTATCGGCCAGAAAAAGCCCATCGTTTCCTTGTTTACACGCAGCAAACTCCAAATCCTGCGAATCCACCGTTCGGACAGCCGCTGGCGCCCATAACCAGCGGGTTTATCGGGCCGCGCCTGCCGAAAAGCCGTCTTGTTTCCGAACCGGCCTGTTTATCGGACAGCTTAAGACCGACAGATGTGATGCATGTGTGTTGCGACTTTGCCGCAAACGGCCAGCGGGGTTCCGGCCTTTGATCAGTTGAACAGTAGACCGCAGTTGAGCTTAATTTTAAATTCTCACCTGTTCGCCTGCTCTGCGTTTTTCACTCTGAAGTAAAAAACACCGGAGAGGGCGGGATTCGAACCCGCGGTAGGGACAAGCCCTACACAGCCTTTCCAAGGCTGCTCGATAAGCCACTCCGACACCTCTCCATTCTCGCCACAAGTATAACACCAAAAATCCAACTGCTCAATCACAATCCACCAGTTCACTCATCCGCGAACAATGAACTCTCTAATTTTTTATTTTCTTTCCCTATCGTCGTTTCTCAAAAAAACTCTGCAATAGCTCGCTGCACTCGGCCGCCAATACGCCGGCCGAAACCTTAAGCCGATGGTTGAGTCGTTCATCCTGGACGATATTGTAAAGACTTTTGACCGCGCCGGTTTTCGGGTCGTCACAGCCATAGACTAACCTGTCAATTCTCGCAAGCACCAAAGCCCCCGCACACATCGGGCACGGTTCGAGTGTGACATATATAGTGCAATCGTGTAACCGCCACGTTTCCAGTGCCGCCGCTGCCTGGGTCAGTGCGATTATCTCGGCGTGTGCGGTGGGGTCCTGTAATTGTTCGCGTTGATTGTAGGCCTTTGCGATGAGTTGGTTCTGATGGACGATGACCGCTCCTATGGGTACATCGCCATTTTCCTCGGCGATTCCGGCCTGCTCGATGGCCAGACGCATATATTTTTGATATTGTTCTTCAGGCAAGGTTTTGTAATTTTGCCTCCACAGGAACTGCTGAAATCCAGAGCAACCCGCCGTAAAACGGCGGGCTAAATATACTGCCTTCTGTTTTCCTGTTATATCTTGGGTCTTCTTTGAAAGTAGAGCAGTAGACCGCAGTTTCGCATTTTCACCTGTTCCACTGTTCAAATGCTGGCCTGCTCTATTTTTTGCCAAGGGTAAAAAATACCCCCTAGGGGAGTCGAACCCCTGTCTCCAGGATGAGAACCTGATATCCTAGGCCACTAGACGAAGGGGGCATAGTTCGTGATTCGTTGTTCGTTTACGATTCACGAAATACCATTCACGATTCACGCAAATAGCGGCGGAAGGATTCGAACCTTCGACCCTGGGCTTATGAATCCCATGCTCTAACCAGCTGAGCTACGCCGCCAGTGTTGTCATAAGCGCTACTAAAATATCGAGTTACCCCATGTGCTGTCAATTGTTTTCGCGGGTTTTAGCGGCAAAAACAGGCAAAAGTCGGTTTTGGCCCTGTTGTGTGAATTTGCTGCGGGCTCTCAGGGGTGAAGTTTTTATGTAAGGCCGGAAGGGCGGTATATACCTGTTCGGCGGGGTAATTAGTTCGGTCTGTATTGAGGCGTGAGTGGTTTGCCGGCACGAAAATGAGTGTAAGCGAGCGAGATATTGACAGGCTTCCAGCAGCAGTGGCGAGATGTTTTGGGACTTTTGGGACTTTTGGGCTGTTGAAGCGGTGAAGTTTGGCAGAAATCCATAAAAAAGGTTGATTGTCGTATGTCCTGGCGGTATGATTCCGGGACAGCTTTTGGATACGTCCAGCGGTGGGTTTATTAGGGAAGATTAAACTCTGCGAAGAATAAGAGGACAGGGTGTTTGAAAGGATTCATTGACTGTCAGGGATGGGCTTTTTGGGTGTGCTTAGGAGGGGCAAACTGGGAACATGGATGATTCTCGGCAAAATACGCGGAGCGAGGTGTCATGCTGTCCATATCTTCAGGAAAAGCCCGGCGTACCTGAAGACGAAATAGACCTGCTGGACTGCTTTAGCGTCCTGCTGAAGCATAAGAAGCTGGTTTTTGCGGGTGTCATCGTATCGGCATTTCTTGCTTTCAGTGTCTCTTCTTGGCAACCGACGAATTACCAGATAACGTACCTCTATGACGTGGATGGATACAGACTCTTGGAGGCTCAAGACCCAGCCACATCACAAGTTAAAGACGATGTTTTAAGCAGGGTCGGGCGGTGGGACCTTGATTACAAGAACTACTATATACTTTTAGAGAAACTCTACGGTCCGGAAAACGCAGACAGACTCATAAAAGAGTTTCAGAAAGAGGGATTGAGCAAGTACGCATCTGACCTAACGAAGACGTCCGGAGCATCTGAGGCCAGCGGATTCAGTCGCTTAGTTAAGTTTGAGACCATACCATCTTATAATGAGCTAAAAAAAGCAAAGATTGCCGGTCGCGGTGCATCCGGCTGGGCGAATCGCTTTTCCGCCTCGCTGCTGCAGATGACTGTTACCGCCGATTCAGAGCAAGACCTGAAGAAGATATCAACTGTAGTGCGTGACAATTTTGAAGGTGTGATTTCGCTGCATTTGGTCGCGGAGCAGTTGAAGCAGACTTTGCGTGTATGCAGGTCCAAAGCGGCTGATATTGAGAAAGACAGATTTGGATTGCAACTTGAGCTGCGAACCAACAGGTCTGCCTTGGAGAAGCTCAGGCGGCTCGAAACGGCCAGGCGCGCAAGAGACGATGGTGAGGAGGGCTCGGCATTTGATTATGAGGAAAGTTTGGGTGAGCAGATACAGGCTGCCGAACTTAAGGAGATTGAGCTTGAGCGGCAAATTGCTCTGAACAAGGCAAACTACGAACGGCTGGTAGAGCTTATGAGTCTGAATGAAGAGCTGACATCGCAGCTTGAGAGCAAGAGAGCCGGACACTACACGATTGGGCAGTTTTGTAAGTTTTTGCGTGATATGCTCAGCAAGTGTGAGAATGAAGGCCTGAAGGGCAGTCTTGGCTGTTACATCAAGCAGATAGAAAACAGAATATCAGCCAGCGTGCCCATTACACTTGAGCCGAATATCGAACGCGCTTCCGGAGGATACGCCAAGGTGGCCGGCGTGACATTCGTGCTTTCGTTGATGGTGTTTATGTTTGTTTCGTTTTTGGCGGAAGCTTTTGCGAAAAGGAGTCACCGGTCCCACAAGGTTTAAGCTTGCGCCGGTACGAGGTGGGCGCAGCGCAGGATTGTGGGGCCATCAAGTGGATTGAGGGTTGTTGTGTTGCCCGGTTCCGAGGAGTTTTTCGCAGACGGTGCATGCGCAACCTACGGGGACGGAGTGTGTCCAAGCTGCGAGGTTAATCGTTTCAATTAACTATTTAGTGGTTGTTGTATTCTGTCTACTGAATACTATATTTGAAGTTTAAAATGCTTCATATGATATTTGCAATGTTTTATCTGTTTGACGTATACTCTATTTCAAGCATCAAATGCGCTATATGAAAAGTATATGCCCCATTTGAAGTCTGTAATTGTCGCTTGCTTATTTGTAACCAATGATTACATATCAGTAATCAGCGATTGTATGTTTGCAATTGATAATTACATATTTGCAATTACCGTTTACATGTCTGCAATTGATGATTGCAGGTTAGCAATTGCCGTTTGCAGATGAAGTTTGAGGCGTTTTAAATAAAAGGATAGATATCTAACTGCTTATCAAAGAATAGGTTACGTTACTTGGTCTTCTGGGAGGGTCGTTTTCTGTTTCTTTAGATTAATCTGTCTGTCCAAAGGGCCGACAAGTCTCATAATCGACAATAAGAGAAGGTTAAGGAGCGAATAAAGTGGTTGCGTATCCAAGAACACAGGCGGAAATTTTGGGGTTAGTCGAATCAATGATAGCTGGCTACAGCAAGCATCCAGACGATTTTCCGAGTGCAGATATTGCCAATCTGCAAAATGCACGAGACCAATATCAAACCGCCAGTGTCGCCTTAGCCAACGCACAGGCAGCGGCTATACAGGCTGCGAACAAAAAGGCAGAAAAACTAAAGCAGTTGCAGACTATTACCAAGGCCCAACTCAAGAGATCGCAGGTAGATACTATGGATAACCCACAAAAACTCTGCTTTATCGGCTGGGGTCCCAGGGTAGAGCCCCGATCAATGCAGGCCCCTCGGCCTCCTGCTAATCTGAAAATTATTTCACAGGGGATCATTGGCGGCGAAGATAAAAAGGGACTGCTGGAACTTAGCTGGGACAAATCTGATTATTTAAGGGCAAGATTCGTTCGTTACTACTGCATTCAAAGACGACAAATGGCTGTAAAGGATGGCGATGAGCAAGGCCGGTGGCAGCAGGTCGCCTCTGCCATTAATAACAAGATTCTTTTAAAAGATCAGCCTGTAGGCCAGCGTCTGGAATACCGGGTAAAGGCCGTAAATAAAGGCGGCGAAAGCCCGCCAAGCAGTACAATCACCGTTACTCTATAGTCAAAGACTATGTCAAATCCAGAGCAACTGACAACGTCTTAAAGACCGAAGGCAAATCCTCTGATCAACGCCTGGGTCGTGCTTTAGAGCATTTATGTGGAAGATGCACATTACACCCCCTTGACCTTTTTGTTTTTATAGGCAAAACTCCGAATAGCAAAACCGTCGTGATTGGAGGGTCGCTTGCATGCCAGCTCTGGAGGATATGAAATCTGGCCTTAGGTTTATCGAAGCTATATGCAATATTTGTTTTCTAGCCTATGAAAGAAAGACTAAAAAATATAATTGATAATAGCTTTCTGTCCCACCATGGATTCAGGCGTTATTTCGCTAACACAAGCTGGCTGATGGCGGAAAGGATGCTACGGCTGGGTGTCGGGCTGTTTGTTGGTGTTTATGTAGCGCGTTATCTCGGCCCTGAAAGATTTGGGACTTTAAGCTATGCGATGAGTGTAATCGTTTTATTTTCTGTTTTATCATCGCTGGGTTTAAATACCATTATTGTTAGGGAACTTGTTAGTTTCCCTGACAAGCGAGACGATTTTCTTGGTACCGCATTTATATTGAAATTGGCTGGGGCAGGACTGGTTTTTCTGCTGCTTTCGGTAATACTTTATGTTAATAAAAGTTACGGACAGGACGGCTTGATAATTTTGATTATTGCGGCCGGCCTGCTTTTCCAGGCTTTTAATGTCATCCAGTTTTATTTTGAAGCTAATGTTTTAGCTAAGTTCATCGCTGTTTCTCAAATGGTTTCTTTGATCGTGGTTTCAATTGCCAGACTTGCTTTTATCTGGCTTGAGATGCCTTTGATTTATTTTGCCTGGGCAGTATTGATAGAAAGTTTGATTTTGGGAATCGGATTGGTAGTCGTCTATTGTCGGCAAAAGTTAAAGATCTGGAAATGGCGGTTTAAATTCAGGACTGCAGCCGGGTTGTTAAAGAATTCATGGCCATTGATATTATCTGGAATAGCAGTTTCTTTGTATATGAGAATTGACCAGGTGATGATAAAAAAAATGCTTGATGCAGAAGCAGTCGGGCAATATGCAGCAGCAGTAAGACTAAGTGAAGCATTATATTTTGTTCCAACAGTGATAACGGCCTCCTTATTTCCGGCGATGATGAATGCTAAAAAAAACAGCGAAGAACTATATCGTCAACGGCTAATGCAGATGTTTTCATTAATGGTGTGGATTTCAGTTTCTCTCTCCTTGTTTTTCACTTTTTCATCTAAACATATTGTGGTTTTCTTATATGGCGAAGAGTTTCTTGAATCTGGGAGCGTTTTAGCCATTCATATATGGGCAAGTGTTTCTGTGTTTTTGGGTGTAGTAAGCGGCAAGCATCTTTTAGTTGAGAACTTTATTAAACTTTGTTTTCTAAGAGTTGTGATCGGAGCTTTTTCAAATCTATTGCTAAACTTCGCTTTAATACCTCAATTCGGTATAAGAGGCGCAGCAATAGCCACTGGATTATCTTACTTTATTGCTGTATTTTTTGTCATACTAATCCCAAAGACATATAAGCATGGCTTGATGATGCTACAATCTTTTAATCCGTTTTTCAGAAGTACAAGGATACAATAATGTCTATTCCAAAGCCTGTTTCGTTATTGGGCAAACTCATTCCCTTGACTGTAAAAAAGCAACTGCGTAGTTTCAAGCTTCTAGCCATGGATTTCAGGCAATGGGAGAGTATAAAAAAAGGGAACTTCGTTGATTTATCCGGCAATACTATTCCATGGTATACATACCCTGCAATAGAGTACCTTTCGAGGTTTAATTTTAAGGACAAGGCTGTCTTCGAGTGGGGTTCGGGAAATTCTTCAGTTTTTTGGGCAAATAGAGCAGGCAGTGTCGTTTCGATTGAAAGCGACAAAACATGGTATGATCGTATTGTTGAAAAAAAGCTAAGCAATCAAGAAACTCATCTTGCTGTGGAGGAAAGTGTTTATACCGAAGCGATATTGAAGCAGGAATCGAAATATGACATCATAGTTATTGATGGGCAGCACCGGTTAGAATGTACCAAAAACGCAGTTAAGTGTATAAATAAGTCGGGTATGATAATATTTGATAATTCAGACTGGTTTCCTAATTCACTGCGATTTTTAAGAGAACAGGGTTTTATCCAGATAGATTTCTGCGGCTTTGGTCCCGGCATCCATTTCACCTGGGCAACCTCAATATTTCTGGGGCCTGAGTTCGATCATGATAGTTTTTCTTTTAGCAAACCCCTTGAACCTATAGGAGGATTCAGACAGAGTTGTGATGATTAAGAAGAATCGTAATACAAGTGCTCGCCGCTATCATATAATAAATCAGTAAATTCGTTATTCCTTAATGATACTATTCTAAGCCGGAAGTGTGAGATATTCTTAAAAGGGACTTTTAGACATGTTGGTTGGACTGAAAACGCTGAAAATTAAGCTGAAAGATATAGTGCCAAACAGGGTAAAAGATGCCTTGCAAAAAATAAAAAGTGTTTTTTGTGACAGCTATTACACCAAGTCATATTCACTTGAGGGAGAGGATATGATCTTAAACGGTTTTTTCAATACACAGAAGGATGGCTTTTATGTAGATATCGGAGCACATCACCCGAAGCTTTATTCTAATACGTTTTTCTTTTATAAGAAGGGGTGGCGGGGAATAAATATCGACGCAATGCCCGGCAGTATGCGATCCTTTAAAAGATCGAGAAGACGTGACATCAACCTTGAGAACCCGGTAGCGACTACAAAGGGAGAAATGACATACTATTCATTTAATGAGCCTGCCCTTAACACTTTTTCTAAAGAACTAGCCCACCAGATGGAATCATTACCGAATTACCATCTGCTTAAAAGCGAAAAATTAGAAACAATGCCTTTGTCTGAAATTCTTGATGCTCATTTACCGGCCGGACAAAAAATTGACTTTATGAGCATAGATGTCGAAGGGCTTGACCTTGAAGTTTTGAGGTCCAACAGCTGGTCCAAATACAGTCCCAAAGTGATACTGATCGAGCAGCTTGATTTTTCGATAGATAGCATTGATGCAGATGAAATATTCGCTTATTTGAAGGGGCACCAATATAAGTTTTTTGCCAGGACATGCTCCACAACTTTTTTTGTTAAGGATTAGATGAATCCAAATGTGTGATATCTCAGAATACTCGATTCACAATCCTCAATTCCAGAGCGATAATTTAATTCGAAAAACCAGGTTTGAATTAATCAGCCTTTATGGAAGACTTTTTCTGAACAAAAAACCAAAGCTAAGCAAGGGTGCAAACCTACTGCATTTAGGATGTGGCGAAACAATGATCAAGGATTGGGTCAATGCAGGTTTTTATAGAATTCAAAAGTTTTGGAAAAAGACTGTGGGCGTGCAAGCCGACTGGATGTTAGACTTAAGATATCCCTTGAACTGTGACGACAATGTGTGGGATGGCATTTTCTGCGAACATACATTGGAGCATTTGTATCCTATCTATGCATTGAAGTTATTGAAAGAATTACATCGCACCATGAAGCCAAAAACATGGCTAAGAATTAACGTACCCGACTTAAAAAAATACATTGACTATTATAACGGTAATGTCCCTCATGAAAATTTTTTGCGGTGGAAAACAGGCTGCGAAGCCGTGAGATCGTTAACACAAAATTGGTGGCATTTATCAGTGTGGGATGTAACTCTTCTTAGCCAATTTTTAAAAAAGGCTGGTTTAATTAATATTCGAGAGGTCGAATATAGAGGGGGAACAGATGCAAGGCTGCTAAAAGATTCTGCGGATAGGCATTGGGAGTCTCTTTATATTGAGGCACAAAAGGCTTAAACAAAACGCTATCTTATAAAAGTCCAATCTAATTGTTTTAATCGACATGGACTTGAGACATAGTGACTGGATTCGAGCGTATAGGGAATACTAAGATGTTAAAACGTTTCGTCAGGCATTTTTTCAACATTGCGGGGTTCGACATCTCCAAAACAAAGAACCGGAATTTATACGGTTATGACCTTGAAACAGAAGCTAATAAAGCAATTGAAAAAATTCATAAGCACACAATGGTGGGCTATCCTCGGCTTGTGACTTTGTATCAACAAGCTGTTTTCTGCGAACAGAGTAACCTTGATGGAAGTTTTGTTGAATGCGGAACATGGAAAGGCGGATCGATAGGTCTTGCAGCATTGGCCAATCTCAAACACAGTTCAACAAGAAGACATATCCATCTCTTCGACTCCTTTGAAGGAATACCGGAGCCGGACAACTCTGTCGATGGTAGCCGAGCAATAAAGCAGGTGCAATCTGTGCGGGGGGGGACTTCCGGCAGACTCGTTCCTGTAAAAGGTTTCTATGACAAGTATGCCGACGGGGTTGGCACTCTTGAAATCAATCGTGATCTGATGGAGAACGTCATAGGTTACGACAGCAACTTCCTTCATTACCACAAAGGCTGGTTTCAGGAGACCCTTCCGCTTGCCGCAAATGAAATTGGCAAGATAGCTATTCTGAGACTGGATGGAGACTGGTACGCATCTACTAAAGTTTGCCTCGAGAATCTTTATTCCAATGTCGTAAGTGGCGGTTTTGTGATTATAGACGATTACGGTGAGTACGACGGATGCAAAAAAGCTGTTGATGAATTCATAAACAAACAAAAGATCAAAAGTTTTATGCATTTTATTGACCAAGCGGGAAGATACTGGATTAAATCATGACCACCTATTAGTATGCAAAGGACTCATAAAAAATGAATATTCTACATTTTTCAACTGAAGATATCAATGGCGGCGCAGCAAAAGCCTCACACAGGTTACATCAGGCATTGATCAAGGCATCTTGCAAGTCTAAATTAGCGGTCGGGCGCAAGACTTCCGAAGATCCGGATGTCTATCTGTTGCCCCCGAAGTCTAAACTGCAGTCTACGACACATAAGCTCAAAAATAAATTCGATATTTTAATAGGCCGTAAACCTCGAACCGCGTATGCGTTCAACCATAATGAGCCTGCCTGTATTAAAGATCAACAATTTTTTGATTTTCCGCAACCTGACATCATTAACTTACACTGGATTACCGGCTTACTGACTACTAAATTGATAGATCAGCTTTATCGCCATTATAAAACACCGCTTGTCTGGACAATGATGGATCAAGAAGCCGTCACCGGAGGATGCCATTATTCCTTTGGCTGTCAACGCTATACTGAAAAGTGTGGGAATTGTCCTCTTCTTACCCCTAACTCATCTGAAGATATTTCCAGGATAACTTGGGAAAACAAGAAAAACGATCTTGGGAAATTACCTATCACTTTCATTTCACCCACAGCCCAGGTAACGAAGTGGATACAAAGCAGTTCTTTGTTTGGCCAGTTCCCGATGCAGGAAATTCCACTAGCAATCGATACAGATATCTTTAGGCCATACGATAAGCAGCTTGCAAGAGACCATTTTAAGATAAGCCATGATAAAAAAGTCCTGCTTTTTGGGGCCGGTCGGTTGACAGATATACGTAAAGGCATGAGCTATCTTATTGAATCTCTAAATAAATTGGCCTCAATAATAAATAGAAACAACAAGTTGCAACCAGATCAAATTCAGCTTTTAGTTGCCGGCCAAAAAATACCTAAAGAACTGCATCTTAATCCTTTCGCCGTCAATCATGTCGGTTATATAAAAACCGATATAGAATTATCTCGTGCTTATCAAGCTTCAGACATCTTTGTCTGTCCCTCCGTTGAGGATGCAGGGCCAATGATGATACCGGAGGCCATGCTTTGCGGGACTCCGGTAGCGGCTTTTAATACGGGCGGTGCACCAGATTTAATTACGTCGATGGAAACCGGATATCTGGCTGCATACAAAGACACCGCAGACTTGGCTAATGGCATATATTCGTTGCTGGCATCTGAAAATTTACCAGATATCGGACAATCAGCTCACGTTGCTGCGAGAAAGAAACATTCACTGCCAGTCGTATCAAGTGAATATATTGGCCTGTACAAAAAACTCATTTCAAAACATGAAGGAAAATAATATTTACGAAATACTTGACTGAAACAACGAGCGTGAAAAAGTCAACAATATATGTTCTATGCGCAACTTTGCGAGGCAAAAGCTTTCTTGAAAAGCTTTTCAGCTTATATCCGGAAGGCAAATATTTTGTGTTCAGCTTTAAAGAAACGTCTTGGGAGCCAAAGTATCTAAGCCAAATAGAAGAAGTAGCCAAAAATCATAAAGCAGATTTTTTTGAGACCAGAAACATTGCCGATTCTAAATTTGATAATATCTTCAGGCAATTTCCACCAGATATCATGTTTTTTGTAAGCTGGAGATACCTGGTTCCTGCGCATATATATAATAGGTCTAACATTGCTTCAATTGTTTTTCATGACTCACTCCTTCCTGCTTATCGTGGTTTTTCACCAACTCCCTGGGCTATGATTAACGGAGAGAGTCAAACAGGTGTTACGATGTTTCACATCGCAAATGATGTGGATTCAGGCGATATTATTGATCAAGCCCCTGTTTCTATAGGGAAGAATGAGACAATTAAAGAAGTCATGGATCGCGTAACAGAAAAATACACAGGATTGCTCGAAAAAAACCTTGAGCTTATCATAAAAGGACAGGCTCCAAGAATGCCACAAGATCACAGCAAAGCAACATATACAAGCAAAAGGCGTCCTGAAGACAATCAAGTTAACTGGAACTGCTCTGCTACTGAAATTTACAATTTAATTCGCGCAACAACTTTCCCCTACCCGGGTGCATATACTATGCACCAAGGCCGGAAGCTAAAAATATGGTCGGCAAGCTTGTCGAATAAAGAGGCTCATTCCATAGGCGGAGCAGCCGGAACAATTATTGAAATTGCAAAAGGAAAAGGTGTAGACGTTTTAACAGGAAAAGGGACAATACGACTTGAACTAGTTCAGTATGATGAAAACGAAAAAATTTGCGCATCGGAATTATTTAAAAAAATACCCATAAGATTAGGGCAACAACTCTAATCAACTCTCTTTTGATGGAGTATTAGTGGCTGAAATAAAAATACCATTTAACAAACCTTGCTTTGAAGGCAAGGAGTTGGCTTATATCGAACAGGCAATAAATAACGGGCTTGTTTCAGGTGACGGTAAATTCACCAAAAAATGCCATAACTTCTTCGAAGACGAACTTGGAGCAAGCAAGGCATTTCTCACAACATCATGCACCCATGCCTTGGAAATGACGGCGATACTTTTGGATATCAAGCCGGGCGATGAAGTGATAGTTCCTTCTTTCACTTTTGTTTCTACGGTTAACGCCTTTGTCCTTCGAGGCGCTATTCCGGTATTCATAGATATAAGGGAAGATACGCTTAACTTAGATGAAAGATTGCTTGAAAAACATATAACAGCTCGAACCAAGGCAATAGTCGTTGTTCATTACGCCGGGGTTGGTTGTGAAATGGATACGATACTCCATGTAGCTAATAAATATAATATAGCAGTTGTCGAGGACAATGCCCACGGGCTTTTTGGAAAGTACAAAGGCAAAAACCTTGGTTCATTTGGAAGCATGTCGACATTGAGTTTCCATGAAACCAAAAACATTATCTGCGGAGAAGGCGGGGCACTGTTAATCAATGCCCCTGAATATATCGAACGTGCCGAAATAATACGAGAAAAAGGAACTAATCGCAGCTGCATGTTCCGTGGAGAAGTTGATAAATATACCTGGGTTGACATAGGCTCAAGCTACTTGCCCTCTGATATTTTAGCAGCTTTTCTTCTGGCCCAGATTGAGAAACACAAGGATATTCAAGGCAGAAGAAAAAAAATATGGGGCTACTACTATGAGAACACATCTGATTGGGCAGGATCGAATAATGTACGACTTCCCATAGTACCAAAACACTGCGAACAAAGTTATCACATGTTCTATGTTTTATTGCCTTCCTGTCAAAAACGTCAGGAATTAATCGAACACTTAAAAAACAAAGGTATTTTAAGCGTGTTTCACTATTTGCCGTTACACCTCTCCAAAATGGGGCGTAAATTCGGCTGTACAGAACGCTCCTGTCCGGTTACGGAAGATATAAGCAATAGGGTGCTGCGTCTTCCATTTTTCAATACGCTAACGCAAGAAGAGCAGGATCTAGTTATAAAAGAATTGAAGAGTTTTGTTTTTTAATAGAAACTTGAAAACAAGTAATAAGAATCTAAAGTACTATACACTTTTCCAAACTCCTTTAAATTATGAATAAAATTGCACCGATCATCTTGTTTGTGTATAATCGCCTATTGCATACCATGCAAACCGTTGATGCACTAAAGAAAAATGAACTTGCTGCTGAGAGCGATCTGATCATATATTCAGATGGTCCAAAAAAATGTAACCGTGACAAAATTGATGAAGTCCGGTCATACCTTAAAACAATAAACGGTTTTAAGAGTGTTAGAATTATACATAGGAGCCGCAACTTAGGCCTCTCGGAGTCAATAATCACAGGCGTAAGCGAAATAACAGATGAATACGGCAAGGCCATTATAGTGGAAGACGATCTTGTCACGTCACCATATTTTTTACGATATCTAAATGATGCACTCAATGTTTATGAAGACGATTGTCGGGTCTTTAACGTTCACGCTTATATGTACCCAATAGAAACTACTCCACCTGAAACTCTGTTCTTCAGAGCCTCCGGCTGTTGGGGCTGGGGGGTTTGGAAGCGCAGCTGGTCTTTTTTTGAAAAAGACGGAGAAAAGTTACTAAAACAACTTAAGCAAAGGAAACTTTTATATAAGTTTAACCTGGAGGGCAACTATCCTTATTCCAAAATGCTTAAAAACCAAATTAAGCAAAAAGGCGCCTCATGGGATATAAGATGGTATGCGACCCTGATGGTCCACAATGGGCTGTCTCTTTGGCCGGGCAAAAGTCTGGTAAAAGTAATTGGACATGATGGTTCTGGTACAAACTGTCACTCTACCAACGATTTTGCCGTTGACCTGTGGCAAGAACCCATATTCGTCAAAAAAATTGACGTCATAGAAGACAAAAAAACAGAAGCAGCGATCGCATCTTTCCACGCCAGCATTAAACCGTCTTTTGTCAGTAGACTTAAAGAGATTATACTGCGTTTCAGCAAAATCAATTAACAGTGCCTTTTTAAACGTTCTCACTCAGACAAATGGCGTTTAGAGCTGTTGTAGGAGTTTCTATATGAGCATTACCGAGCATACCCCCTTCCATCAATTGAGCTACGACAAACATGAGCAGCATATGATTAATTACTGTAACGATCCGCAAAGAGCATCTTTGGCCGCATCATGGTTGAAGGACGATACAATAGACGCCTGGCGTCACAGACGTATGCATGAATCTATAGATCCTTTGCTGGAGTACGATAAGGACGCATCCTGGCTTACAGTGGGCGATGGTCGGTATGCTTCAGATGCAAGATATATCAAAAAAAAGGGGATTTCTGTGCTCGCTACCGATATATCAGATTCATTCCTCAAGCAAGCAAAAAATGCTGGGGAGATAGATCATTTCCAAAAAGCAAATGCCGAGCATTTACCTTTTGGCGACAATACTTATGATTTTGTGCTTTGCAAGCAGTCCTATCACCATTTCCCCCGGCCGATGATTGCCTTATATGAGATGTTGAGGGTGGCTGAAAGAGGCGTGGTATTGATCGAACCCAATGACGGACGTGTTGGGTCGACATTGCTCGCAGCTTTAGCCAGGAGTTGTAGAGACCTTCTGAAAACCGTGTTATTCAAGGGGGTTGTGAAACAACATTTTGAGGAAACGGGAAACTATGTTTATGCTATATCGGCCAGGGAACTCGAGAAAGTCGCAATGGGATTGAATCTGGGGGCTGTAGCGTTTAAGGGTATCAACGATTACTACGTCAAGGGGGTGGAGCATGAGAAAATATCGGAAAACAATAGATTATTCAAAAAGGTGAAGTGGAGAATAGGTTCGTACAACCTGTTAAGCAGGCTGAGGTTAATACAATATCGTTTGTTGGTCGCAATTATGCTAAAGCAGACGCCGGATGCGAACTTAGAGCGGGATCTCAAGTTGGGAGGTTACAAGGTCATCAGTTTGCCGACAAATCCCTACGTATAGTTCGAGCAAAGGTTCGTCCTGATTAACTGGTGTACCAATGGAGTGGCGAGAAAGGTGGGTGTCTGGCAAGAGGTTATAGACGAATCGTTGGGGGAAATCCGGGAATGAAGAACATGGCCAGCCGGCCAATCGAGTTGAACTTTTGAATTGTGCAAACCGAGTGTTTTTGTCTAAATTCTGAATACGCCACAACCAGGAGGGTCACAAGGACCGAACCAGGTTCAGAGGCGGACAGCGCCCTTTTTATACCCGCAAATCGAGAGCGGCGGGGCAAGGGCGGCCTGAGAACGAAGGGTTATTTCAAACGTTCGCTGCCCGAAAAACCTTTGGTCAGCGTAATCACGGTTGTCCTGAACGGCGAAAGGTATCTTGAGCAGACAATTAAGAGCGTGCTGGAGCAAGACTACGACAATGTGGAATACATAGTCATTGATGGCGGTTCGACCGATGGTACGCTCGACATAATTCGAGAATATGAACACGCAATTGATTACTGGGTAAGCGAACCAGATTTGGGCATAAGCGACGCATTTAACAAAGGAATCACGGCAAGTACAGGTAAATGGCTGAATTTCATGAATTGCGGCGATAGATTCGCTTCGCCCCAGGCAATCCAGTGCTTCGTGGACCACATAGACGAGGCTGCAGACGTCATATTCGGCAGGGCAAATGTGGTGGACAGTAAGGGGGAAATGCTCTTAAAAGCCGGTCGGCCGTTTGATAGGAAGAAGTTTGCTCGAGGAAGGATGATACCTCATCAATCCGCTTTTCATAATAGGCGTTATTTCCAGCAATATGGGCTCTTTGACAAACGACTAAGGGTACAGATGGTTTACGAATTCTTAATGAGGAAGATGGCTTTATCAACTGTTTTCATCGATGAGACACTCTCAAGTATGCTTGCTGGCGGTGTCCATGAGTCCGAGGACTATTTGCGTCTGAGAGAAGCGAGAATGATAAAGAAGAAGTATTGCTCAGGTGTTCACAGTGCGATTATCATTGAGTTCGACTACTGCCACGCATTGGTAAGAGCCCTCGTAAAAAGGGCCCTGAACCGCATAGGCCTTAGGCGCGTCACACTAAAAGTCCGTCAGCTAGAAAGTAAGTTCAGATAAAGTTATCTTAAAGACTGTTATGAAAACAGTTTTCTTCTTAGCGAACTATTAAATATATTTTGGCAATTCAAAAATGAGCCAAGCCCCCCTGGTAAGCGTGTTACTCCCAACATATAACTCAGAACAGACTATTTGCAGAGCTCTATCGTCAGTATTTGCGCAGACGCTACAACCAATTGAAGTAATTGTTGTAGACGATGGCAGCACTGATGGTACCTTATCATTGGTAAAGAGTTTTTGCAGCGGGTTAAAGCCTGGTTTTCTTAAACTTGTGAAATTGGATTCGAATCACGGGCCGGCTTATGCCCGTAATGTCGGATGGGATATGGCTTCAGGAGAATTCCTGGCATTCTTAGACGCCGATGACTCGTGGCACCCAAACAAACTGCAAATAACAGCTTCATTTATGCTCGCGAATAGCGAGCTTTCTCTCATAGGCCATAGATGCCTTCGCTTGTCGGAAAACGACCCGCTACCCGTTTTACCGAAGCAATGGGATGTAAAGACTATCTGTGGCTGGCAGTTAATGATGTTTGGACGCTTTCTCCTTACAACATCGGTAGTAATGGTTAAGCGGGAAATTCCATACCGTTTCGATCCTTACAAGCGTTATGGTCAAGACCGCTTCTTGTGGTTACAAATAGTGTTGAATGGTTACAAAGCTGCGAGATTAGAACTGCCGCTTGCTTACATGTACAAAGCGCCTTATGGTGAGGCAGGCCAAAGTGGCAATCTTTGGGGACTGGAGAAAGGCGAGTTGGACATATTTTCCCAATTAAGGCAGATGGGCTTTTTGAACCGATGCCAGGAAATCGCATTAAAAGGCTGGTCTTTCCTTAAGTATCTACGAAGACTTTGGATATGCTGGAGGCGAAAACGTGTTGTGTAACCACGTCGGTTTTGCAGTGTTTATGTTGCTGCTCCTGATTGCGCCAAAAATCCCTTTAAGAATACCTGGCGGTGCCGAAAGAAGCTCCGTATCTTTGGGAATAGTCGGGCTTGTACTCTGGTATCTGACTTATTCTAAAAAACTGTTCTGTTTTCCAAGAATCAAAATCTCTCATCCGTTGTTCTGGATTATAATATTTGCGATATACGCCTTCATCGTTTCCTTCCTTTCCACAAACATCGTCTCAATCGTTTATTCGTTTCAGTATCTGTTTTATGTCGTTTTTGGTACTGTTCTAATGAAACGATACAGATATAATTTTTACAACACAAATCATAACTGTGCACGCTCAATCTTCTTCGCAATTGCAATTGTATTTAGTGTGGGAATCCTTGTCTCGGTCTTAACCGGACCGATATATCCACAACTAACACTAGCGACACAACGGCAATGGGCAGGGCTTCGGATTCAACACGGTGTGGGATTCAGCGAAGCTTACAGCATAGCAGCTTCGCCGGCCATATTCTTTGTAGCCGCGTGTATTTATCTGTACCGAGACAAAATCTGGAAGAAGTTGATTCTGCTGAGTCTGCTGTTATTTGCGTTGTTAGCGACCTTGTCGAGAGGTGCGATATTTTCGTTTGCGCTAACATTAGGCTTTGTATATTGCCTGGATAGTGTAGAACCGTTTACTAAAAGAGCCAGTATCAAAGTTTCGGTTTTTAAAAATATTGCTTTTGTTGCGATGATTATTGGTCCCTTGATACTTATCATGATGAACCACTCAACGACTAAGGCATTGCTACGGGCAATCTGTGTTGGTTTTGGTTTGACGCCTCAACATGACGTAGTCTCGAAAGATATGGCCGCAAGATTCAGCCTCTGGACTTGGGGACTGGATAATTGGGCCTCAGGAGGCTTATTGAAAATGATATTTGGAGGTGGTTTTCGCAGTAGTATGACAGCTGGATATGCGTGGAAGGACGCGCACAACGTATATATAACCATCTTGGGCGATTTTGGCATTGTTGGACTTGCATTATTTTTAGCTGCATTATTCGTAGCATTTTTCCGCTATACTAATTTAATCCTAAAAAATAAGGCAGGTAGATTCGAAAAGTTTGGATTGATGGTTGTTTTGGCACTAAGTATTCAAAATATGACAGGGCCGTACTTCTATTCGCCCATTTCCCTTTCCCTTTTGATCTTTACATTTGCAGTTACGTTATGATTTGTCAAAACATTATAGATTAGGTGCTTTGGAGAATAAAAGTAAAATTATACTGTCTATAATAATCGTAAACTACAACGCTAGAAGGTTTTTCAGTCCTCACCTGGGCGAATTATTCCAAGTTCTGCCGGTGCCGGACTTTCCGTGGAGATGAAGCTCAAAGCCGCAAAAATGATTGAGAAACAGCAATCAAGATCGGATACCTAATACCGGAACAAAATCATCTGTGCTTATCATCGCGTAAACAAGGACAATACCCATGTTCAGAATAATTAAGCAGGCTCTCCGGATAATGAAGTGGAAAGAATTGGGTATGGAATACGGCAAGTGCTCTATGTGCGGCAAGACCCTTTTTATAAAATTCCATAACGATAATATATCTGCGATAAGATGTTTTCGTTGTAAAGCATCCGTAACATCAATGGCCATCGCCAATGTCCTAAAAAAGTTGCTGCCTAATTGGGGGGATAAGAAAATATACGAGCTTTCCTCACGAGGATCATTCTTTAAGTTTCTTTATAAAAGAGCATCCCACCTTACATATTCAGAGTATTTTGATGACGTTGCACCTGGAGCTTATAAAGGGCTGGTTCAGTGTCAAGACGTGCAAGCATTAACTTATGGCAATGAGAGTTTTGATGTCTGCACGTGTACAGAAGTTTTTGAGCATGTCCCGGATGACCTTAAAGGATTTCGCGAGATATATCGGGTATTAAAGCCAGGAGGTCTCTTTTTGTTTACAGTACCGCTTTCAGATCGCAAGCAAACTGTCGAACGTGCCTGTCTAAAGGATGGAAAACTTATATATCTTGAAAGGGCTGAGTACCACGATGATCATATTCGAGGACAAAGTGCGGTTCTTTGCTATCGGAACTATGGGCTGGACATTGTTGAGAAACTGGGCCAAGCGGGTCTCAAGAATACTGAAATAATATTGGTGAAAGCACCGACCCGCTGGGGTTATGATCATCGGGTTGTGGTGGCTCGTAAGTAACCGCCGCAAATAAACAAACAGAATTAAGGTATCAAAACTTCCTAGGGTTTTATCCGAGAAAGAGAAATGTCCTATTACGACATCGCACTTTCAATTGTTACCTACCAAAACAGTGATGATATCCTTAAAAGATGTATTAATGCTGTCTTACAAGAGGATCTGGGAATTAAATTTTATATCATTGATAATTCTCCAACGGATAAGATAAGAAGCATTTGCTGCAATAGTAAGATTCACTACATATTTAATAATGCCAATATGGGCTATGGTGCAGGGCATAATATTGCTATCGAAAAAACGATACAGCAAAAAGTTAAATATCATTTGGTCTTAAATCCGGACATATATTTCGAGAAGGGGGCTATAGAAGATTTATATGATTTCATGGAGAACAATCCGGATGTGGGATTGACTATGCCTAAGGTATTATATCCCGATGGTTCCATCCAATATTTATGTAAGTTTTTACCCACTCCCATGGATTTAATACGGAGAAGATTTTTGCCTGCTTCAAAGTATTTAGACAAGAGGAATTTTTTGTATGAGTTGAGATTTGCCGGCTATAACAAGATAATGGATGTGCCTTATTTGTCCGGTTGTTTTATGTTTATGCGGACAAGCGCGCTCGCAAAAGCAGGTCTGTTCGACGAACAATTCTTTATGTATCTCGAAGACGTGGACCTCAGCAGAAGAATACATAAACATTATAGAACAGCATACTATCCCGACGTGTCTGTTTTCCATCAGTATGAAAAGGGTTCTTACAAAAATAGTAAGCTGCTGAGGTATCATTTGCAGTCTGCTGTCAGGTATTTTAATAAATGGGGCTATTTCTTTGACAAAGACCGGCGGGATATAAATAAAAAGATTCTGAAAAAGTTAAACACATTATGAAAATGCAACTCATCTTATTTCTGGCAAATATTGTTCTTATAAACCTTGGCTTTCTTATTTCTTTTCTGATTAGATACGGCACCTCAATTCCCGGCCGCAACTTCGGGCCTTACAAGAACAGCTTTGTATTTTTGACAGCAATATACATGGCGGCCTTGTTGTTTTGCGGGGTCTACAAAAAGAGGTTCAAGTCCTCATGGGGCATTTTTCAGCGTGTTTTTTGTGGTCTATTCATGGGAACCTTGCTGAGTATTGTGTTGGTATATACCTTTCGGATAGAATGGGACGCTTTTCCGACCAGTATATTTGGTATCTCATTTCTGATAAGCCTGATGCTTGTTTTCAAGGTCAATCAGCTAATCCTGAAGTCCGCAAAGCGAATTAGGAAAAAGGTTGCGGTTATAGGAGATGGTGATATAGATGAGATTGTTATGATCAAGGCTGACATTGAGCGGCGCGAAATCGACGATATTGGTCAGCTTGTTGTCAATGGTGATGTTGACGAGGTGGTTATTTGCAAGGAAATCAAGGACGACAAGGCATTGAATCTTCTTATATACCTTGTGCAAAAATCCAAGATAGATGTGGTTTTCGCACCTTCGGTTTACATGAAGTTGCTGCCGGACAGGATCAACGGTAATGGTAACGTCCGGTTTCTTGGGACTTTTCTCGGCAGAAAAAAAGACGTTGATGAGTTTATGATAAGAGGCCTGGACCTGGTTGGCAGCTCAATCCTTCTTTTGCTGTCTCTGCCTTTTACTATTATAATTCCAGTACTTATCAGGATTACATCTCCGGGTCCGATTCTTTACAAACAGAAGCGAGTAGGAAAGGATGGTGAAATCTTTACGCTGTACAAGTTTCGAACAATGGTCAATGATGCTGAAAAGCTTTCCGGCTTGGCTCCTGCGAGAGTGGATGACTCGCGTGTGACGCCAATTGGGAGAGTGCTTCGGCGGGCCCGGCTGGATGAATTGCCGCAATTACTGAACGTGTTAAAAGGCGAAATGAGTTTGGTCGGACCGCGTCCGGAAAACCTTTATAGGGTGGAGATTCACAAAGGCTTGCAGGGAGTACGGCTTGCAGTCAAGCCGGGGATTACGGGTTTGGCACAGATACGAAGCTTTTACGATTTGAAGCCCAGGCATAAGATAAGGTACGATTACCTTTATATCCAACGAAGGTCTTTGCAGCTGAACCTTTACATCCTTGCAAAGACCGTCCCCGTCGTTCTTTCAAAGAAGGGCTGGTAAGCCATTCTGCCATCGATGTCCCTTCCCATTTGCTGAAGAGTCACAGTTCAGTTCTCACATCACTTCATAAACCTCAAGTTTCTTTTTCTTTTTGTGCGGGTCTGACCAGGCCCAAAATACACGGCTCGATTTACTCTGGGCGACCGGTTCGTCTGTCCCATTTGTAGAAATTCGCACGATGTATGCTGCATTGGGCGGGACTTTGTTATTCTTCGACAGTATCGCTTTTCGCTCAGCGTAGAGGGCTATGCGTCGGTCGGGTACTGCGATGCGGTCATCGGGTGTGGTGTTATTTCTCAACCACTCGGCTGTGCGTAGATAGCCCTGCTTGTCAATGCGCATTGGTCTGGTTAGCTTCGGCAGGCAAATGAGGACTCCGGCCGTCAGCAGTATATAAAACCGGAGCTTTTGTTGCCGGCTGAAGTTATCTCCACAATGCTTTTTCGCGAACATGCCGCTTAGGATTTCCAGGCCGGTGACGGAATAAAAGACGATAACCGCTGAGAGCGGCAGCAGATATCTTTTGCTCATTGCGTTGTCAAAATTTGTGCATCGAAGCCACAAGACTACCAAATTAAAGGTGATAAAAATGGCTATAAGCAGCTTGTACTTATCCGGGAGGCGGGACCTGAAATATTTTATAAGGCCTGCCAGTGATGATACGGCAAAGAGCCACATCATATTTTCACCAATGGCTTTGCAGACCTTACCGATACCGCATAGAAGCGTGCCCGGTGCGCTGGCAGAGTAATTTGGGTTGTTCGCCTTATGCCGGTCAATCCGGTCGATACTTGTTGCAGGTTTGTCGACGGGGGCGACTTTTCGCAACAGGCCTCGAATCTTGGCCGGTAAAAGCTTTCCTGACGCCTTTGCGTGCGGAGCGGCCGGAATCAGGAATCCTGCAATCATTAGAGCCAGGGCGAACAGGGCCTGTCTTTGTCTTATTATACCGGCCGGCCTGAAAAAACGATAACCCAACCAGATTGCTCCGCAAATAACCAGTTGAAGCGATATCGGCCTGATCAGGTATCCGAGGCCGCAGGCCAGACCTGCGAGGCCAAAGAGCCACCACTTGTGGCGGTCGATGGCCCAGACAATTGCCAGAAGTCCTGTTGCGAAAAAGACAAGGTGCGGCCAGTCTCTTAAAGCATCGCTGCCAGAGCGAGCAGGGTACGGCAGTACGATGAGCACAAGTAACGCCCAGAAGCTTTTGCGGCTGCCGACAAGCAGCTTGCCGATAAAGTACAGGGGTATCAGCGCAAGCAATCTGCACAGCAAGGTTATACCCTGGGCGGCATAAATCCAGTTGTACACTGATTGGCTTTGGCAGAACAGAGTAACCAGCTTGTGGGCCACGAAGATAAGCAGAGGGTAGCCAAACGGTATACTGTTTGTTATTACTTCATTCGGATTAGTTGAAAGTTTCCGGGCGAGCTGAATATACAGGGCTCCATCTTTGGCGATGAGTACGGTTGTAACGATTAAATATACGCCTATAACCAAGGCAATTGAAAGAAGAACGGCAAGATGAATAAGGTCTTGCTTCCAGCCTGATGTGTTCTCTGTTTCTGGAACGACCATTGTGTCTTTAGAGGCAGCCACTGAATATATAATACCTGCTATAAGTCGACTATCACAAGCACGGATATACTCGCGCCCTTCGCAGCCGGAAATCATTCATCGGTTTTTAAGATACTTCTTGCACATCTTATGTCAAGGTTGAAATTATTTAGCCAGGTTTTGCGAAAGGTCTTGCAGCAATTACAATGTTGCCACTTCGCAAAGGCGGCCTGCTGTTGGACCCAAGCGGTTTGGCCGTATGTTCGGAGTTGAGGATGGTGAGTTATTTGCGGTCTGAGAGGTTTATTTGAGTTTTTTAGCCAGTTCGGCGCCGAATTGTTTTGCGAGTCGTCCGGCGGTGTATTGCTCGGTGTTGTCGTATGAGGCCGAAAGGATAATCCGGCCTTCTGTGTCTCTGGCTATTACCGAGACACTTTCAATTGCCTGATTGGCGTGGCCCGCATTGGAGGCAAGCAGGCCTTCGGTTTTGAAACGGACTGTCATAAAGGCCGAGCCGTCCAGCAGAATTGTTGCGTTATCGGCATCGCAAATTTCGACCTGTTGCCTTACGAATTCCTTTTCCAAAACGTCGCGAATCACCTTGCCGACGTAAGGATTTTCGCTTTCGATTGGCTTGATGTAGACGCATTTGTGGTCAATCGCACCAAGCTGGTCGGTGCAGACGATATCACATTGACAGCCGCCGGCTATACCAGCCAGCGCCAAAAGCAAAGCCCCGCCGAAGGTTCTCATCTTATTCTCCTGCCTAATCCGATA
>Ga0114923_10000697_pt1 | contig 25007 bp, 19 predicted proteins | sample SumtaG_FD_89578 | JGI IMG/M metagenome (GOLD analysis project Ga0114923, IMG submission 89578) | Deep subsurface microbial communities from Indian Ocean to uncover new lineages of life (NeLLi) - Sumatra_00157 metaG | ecosystem: Environmental > Aquatic > Marine > Oceanic > Sediment | place: near...
TACGCGATTAAGAAGCGGAAAATGGGGTGAGTTGTCAATCACTCTTCAACTAGGTGGACAATATTCTCTCGTGCAATAGCACCTCAAGAACAGCAACTATACCTATCAAGAAGATATTCAGCGTTGTGTCAATAACTACAGCTTCGGAGATTGAAAGGCAACCGCCTAAAGATGCAACATATTCTGAGTATATCCACGTACAAATGAGGCGCACACTTATGTATCCGAGTTGTTAAGTAGCTAATTGCGCGGTGATGAATTTCCTCATCGCAGATTTGGTTAGAGGTGTGCCTGTGTCTAGAAGATCAATTCCATTACTAATCCTTATTATTTTGAGCTTGCAATCAATCCTGATTATATCGACCCATTCCCCTGATACTTTGGGCACATCAGATTCACCAGCGATTGCAACAAGTATGACTCCATCACAAGGATCTAGACTAGACTCTGATGACTATTCCAACCACGTGCCTTTTACAATCGATGAGATTGGTGACTTTGGTCTCCTTGGTTTCCCCGGTACAGGAACTCAAAATGACCCATATGTTATTTCTTCCCTCAATATAACTGCGAACTTTGACCTAACCTCAATACGAGTTATCAACATTGATGCATATTTCACAATTGTGGATTGTTTCTTGAAACAAGATTCACCAGTAGTTTACGGTATAGAATTAATCAACACCTCACATGCAACAATTGAACATGTGACAGTTGACTCTGTAGCCGGGGGTATTTACTGCGAGAATGCGAACAATACTATGTTCAATTCTAGTCATGTATTCGCGGCCGAGCATGCTCTGTATCTTTACAATTCAACAAGTTGTATCATTTCTAACAATTTTCTTGAAGGGGGTATATATCCATTTTTGGCAATTGGATGCAATGCATTCAGGTCAGAGAATAATATGCTCCAAGCTGTTGGCAGTATTGGTTGCATGATAATCGAGCAATCCAATAGCAGTCGCAGCAATTCAGATCAATTTAACACAACACATTGGGCAACCAAAGTTAATCTAAGTAATAATTTCACTATAACCGATGCAATAATCGATAGTGTTTGGAGTGGAATCTCCCTTACAAATAGCCAGAGTCCAACAGTCGAACGTTGTTCAATCCTGAGTGAAAATGACTACGGAATCTCCGTGCTAAACTGTCCAAACGTAACCATAAACGAATCTACCATCGTAACTCCTTATGGAAGTGGCATAACTATTGAAGACTCAAACTATACACGGATTCTAGATAACTCAATACAAGTAGATCTATACGGAATTCTTGTTAGTAGTTCATTTCAAGCAGTTGCAGATGGAAATGTCGTTGAACAGGGGCTAGTTGGAATATTCTTTACCTATTGTGAGCAGAGTCTGATTACCTCTAATGATATTTCGGGTAGTTGGTTGGGTGGTGGAATGCAATGGTGCGACAACAGTTTCATCACACATAATTATCTCTACAATACGGAAATAGGGGGAATTGGCTCGAATGATAACTTCAATATCACAATCAACGATAACACCATGAATGGCACAGGTAGGGGTGGGATATCCCTACACGCAGAGGACTTGGTATATGGCGTGGAAATATGTAGAAATCAAATTACAAATATCACATGGTATGCTATCCAAGTGAGTGATCATTCCGATATCGTGATCAATAATAATATTATCAGCAATTTAGAAGGTGACACGCTCTGGTGGGATGAAGGAATGGGGATTCGATTAGCAGAATGCGATAACGTGGAGATTGAAGGGAATCATATTTCGGATGCAACAACAGGGATGGGAATAGCATCAGTTGTCAATTTGTCAATTGAGTCCAATACGATTGAAGAAATGGTATTGCGAGGTATAGGTGGGGTCAACAACGTAAACTCGAATATTACAGATAATATCGTAGAGAACTGCGAAATGGGGGGTATCTCATTAGGTATGCTTGTTGATACTGGTCAAAGATACAGGGGCCCTCCTTCTGGAACAATTTCTGGAAACAATTTATCCGGTTGTGGATTTGTCACAAACTTTGATACATTCTCCCAATTCGAAGCTCATACTTATGCTGATAACACAGTGAACTCAAAGCCTCTCTATTATGGATCAAACATTTCCAATCTTGAAATTGATGCGAGTATATATGGTCAGATTATCATATTCAATAGCACAGATTTGAATATCACAAATCATGATTACGTATTTGATAATACTATGACACACATACTATTCTCTTCACGCATTCTTGCTGACGGAATAATAGCACGCACTCCCTACACATCATTTTTTGTTTATGGGTCGCAAAATATCAATGTCGATAATTTTGAAGGTGACTACTTGGAAATACATCCTAAATATGTTGATTTTGGGGTCCACTTCTACTCATTCCTTGTATCACAATCTTCAGGTGTCCTAATAGAGAACTCAGTCCTCACTGGAAATAACGAGAATGTGGGGATTGGATTAATGGATTCACTACAGTCCACTGTAATGAATTGTGAAATTAATAACATGTACATTGGTATTTACCACGAAGACTCATCATCTTCAACAATCTCTGAGAATATCATTACCGATACACAGTATGGTGTCAGATTCATGGGTTTTGGTGCTTCTGTAAATAATAATGTCACTCTTAATGAAATTCGTCACGGTTATATCGCTGGCGTTTTCATCGACAGTAACACTGCAGACTCTGGTCTTATTGAAGGGAATGTCATCGAAAACTGCGGGAATGGCATTCAACTAGAAGACGGTGATTTTTGGCGCATTCAAAACAACTCTATTCGTTGGAATTACGATTATGGTATCTATCTAATTGGATCTACTGGGACCAATGTGACTTACAATATCTTGGGCTTTAGTGGGACTGAGAATGGGTATGATAATGTCGCTCGCAACTGGGATGATAATGTATCATTGGGTAACTATTGGTATGACTATACGCCTCCTGGAGTATATCCAATATCCGGAGGTGCAGGAGCTCAGGATCGATATCCAATGCAATATCTAGTTACGGAGCCAATTGCAGACCGGCCTTTGGATGTTGACTATGCTGAAGGTTCGGAAGGGAACAACCTTACGTGGAACCCCGCAGATGATGCTCTGCGTGACTGGCAGGTTACAATAGATGGTGTGTTTTGGGATGCGGAAGCTTACAATTATGAAAATGTAACAGTGAACATTGATGGACTTGCGTATGGTACTCATACCCTTGTGATAACCATCTGGGATGTTGACCAAAACAATGTGACAGATGAGGTCATCATTTACGTATATGATGCCACTCCTCCCACAATCAATCATCCCGCCAACGCTGAAGTATTTGTGGATGTTGAAGGAAAAACACACACTTGGGACGTCGATGATGCTAATCCAGATGTGTATGAACTGTACCTTGATGATGAACTTGTAGAAACAGGAAACTGGACCTCTGGATTACTTGAAGTTAGTATAGATGGACAAGATGCAGGTGTGCATGTATTTATGATGATGGTCTATGACGTTGATGGTAATGTTGCAAACGATTCTGTAAGTATAGTGTATATTGATGATGATATTGCTCCAATACTAGATTCTCCTGACGATCTCACAATTGATTATGGTGCAGTAGGTGATAGTATTGTCTGGACCCCTATTGACGAGTATCCGGATCAGTACTCCATTGTGGAGAACGAATCAACAATAGTATCTGGCAATTGGGCAGGTTCAAGAATCATCCTTAGTTTAGATAATCTCGAAGTTGGAATATATGATTTCGAATTGACGGTTGTTGATGGTACCGGACTTAGCGCAACAGATACAGTCAGAGTTACAGTACAACGTATTGCAACTGTGACAACTCCACTTCCACCTCTCGATTTAGGTCTGGCAATGATTGTTGGAGTTACTGCGGGTGCAATATGTATCGTTATCATAGCAGTACTTTTGATCAAGAACCGGAAGACTCCATGAGTCTTGCATCATTCTTCGACAAGGTGAACGATATTCTCTCGTCCTTCCCTGAGTCGTCTGATGAGACCTCGCTCTTCAAGACCTGTCAAGAGCATACTAACCATGCGTAAAACTCTCTTATTTCACCCTAGAAGCTTCATGAGGGTTTTAAATCGTTCAGCGGACATTATTAACAATAATTAATTTAACTGTTAGGAACTAGAAAAACCTCTGAAGTTGTAGAATCAATGGATTTGGGAAATTCCAAAACTAGCTTGCTTGTTTAATTTTAGGCGGATTTTCGAATTTTACTTCGATTTGACTCATGTCATCAACCTGATTATTTTCCCCTCTCGATCGAATTCTGCTCAAATATACCCTCGTGTAGAGTCGTGTAGCTTTCATTCTTATGCGTCCTCTCCCGAAGTGACATGTTCTATGTATTATCTGGGCAATATATACCCAACACTTTTTGGCCATAGAATACCCTAACTTTCGCGCCAATTCGATGTCAGAATCACTCAGTATTGTTTTCTGACGGAACTTGATGTACGTTGGAGAACTATCTCACACAAAATTCAAGAAATGCATTTTCAGAATACTATCTTTGACGGTTTCATCACTACTCTCATCCATGATTTGTTTCATTAAATCATGTGATGGCAATCTTTCTCTATCAATGCATTTTTGCAAGAGTATCTCTGCTTCTTCAATTTCTCCTCTTTTGTACAGGTTCCGTATTTCATCTAAATCGGGTGAGGTTTCTTCAGAAGGCAACAGAAATTCACAAGCGAACACTGTTTCCTCTGTCTGAAATATATTTGCTACATAACAAATAGCTGGTCTTTGAATGAACGGCAAACATTTTATCGACCTATCTTAACTTGCGTAGCCTGTCTTCAGCGGAGTGAACACAATAATGGCAGATGCTGTAAGTAAGCCGGTGGTAATTATTGGTGCAGGAATCGCAGGAATGCGAGCAGCACTAGACCTAGCCGAAATGGGTGCTAAGGTGTACATGGTTGAAAAACTCCCCTCGATTGGAGGACACATGAGTCAGCTCGATAAAACTTTCCCGACATTGGATTGTAGTATGTGCATACAAGGTCCTTGGATGGTGGACTGTTCTAGACACCCAAACATCGAGCTTCTAACTTATTCTGAAGTAACTGAAGTCACTGGTACAAAAGGCGACTTCACAGTAAAAGTCTTGAAGCATACTCGACGTGTAGATCCTGTCAGCTGTACAGGTTGTGGGGATTGTGAAAGAGTATGCCCCATAGAAGTACCCAATGAGTATGAAGAAGGGCTCAAGATGCGTAAGGCTGCCTACATCCCCTTCCCCCAAGCAGTTCCAAATGTGGCAACGATTGATATCGAAAATTGTATCGAGTGCATGGTGTGTGTAAAAACCTGTAAGGCAGGGTCAATCCAATTCGATATTGCAGATGAAACTTTAGAAATCAATGCGGGATCCATCATCGTTGCAACAGGCTTCGATTTACTAGACCTATCAACAGTTCCTGAATATGGCTATGGCAGATTCCCCAATGTGGTCAGTGCACTTGAATACGAACGTATGATGTCTGCTAGTGGTCCAACTGGTGGAGTTGTAATGCGCCCATCCGACGGACGTGAACCTCATAGGATTGCTTTCATCCAGTGTGTGGGGTCGCGTGATGTGAATCATTGTTCATACTGCTCCAAGATATGTTGTACATATGCAACCAAGGAAGCAATCATCACAAAAGAGCATTCTCCGGAAATTCATATTGATATTCTGTACAATGACCTGCGAGTTTTTGGTAAGGGTTTTGAAGAGTTCTACGTCCGGGGTGAAACTGAATACGATATCAATTATGTTAAAGGACTTCCAAGTGAGATAATGGAAGATCAATCTAATCAGGATCTCTTGCTCAGACATAGTGATGCGAAAGGACACGCAGTTCTTGAAGATAGATATGAATTAGTTGTTCTTTGCCCTGCAATGGTACCATCAAAAGAGGCTGAACTGTACGAGCAAATAGGGCTCAAGACTGACGAAAATGGGTTCATTCATGCTTCTGGCACTTTTGTTAGAACCGCAGATACCGGAATCCCTGGAGTACATATGTGTGGAGCCTGTGATGAGCCAAAAGATATTCCTGATTCTGTTGCACAGGGAAGTGCAGCCGCTGCATTAGCTGCTCTTGATATCATCATACATCCAGGTGAAGAATCTGAAGCATTGACGGAAGCCGACATAGAACTCATAGCAGCCGAGCCCCGTATCGGAGTGATCATCTGTTCGTGTGGAATCAATATCGCGGGTACCGTTGATGTAGCTGAAGTGACTGATTATTCTAGCAAACTTCCTAATGTCGTATATTCTGAGAATCTTCTGTATTCGTGTTCATCCGATGCACAGGTTGTAATCAAAGATGCGATCAAAGAACACAATCTAAATCGATTGGTGGTTGCTTCGTGCACTCCACGGACTCACGAACCATTATTTAGAGCAACAATCGAAGAAGCTGGTCTTAACAAATATCTGTTTGAACTTGCAAACATCCGCGAACATTGCTCTTGGGTGCACCAAGCTGACAAGGATGAAGCCACAGCAAAAGCAATGGACCTTGTACGAATGTCCGTTGCAAGAGCCAAGCTACTTGAAGAGCAGGAAGAAGCAGTTACGAAAGTTGAACCCGTTGCCTTGGTGATTGGAGCAGGAGTAGCTGGAATGGCCTCTGCAGATGTTATTGCTCAAAAAGGGTTCAATGTAATTCTAGTAGAAAAAGAGGACAAGGTTGGTGGGTTCCTCAACGATCTATCAACTATCAATTTTGACCACCATCATACATCCAAGATGGTAGCAGATTATGAAAAGCGCATTACAGGTAATTCCAACATTCGACTGATGCTCAACTCTGAGGTCATAGAGGCTAAGGGTGCGATAGGCGATTTCGACATTGTTGTCAAGACTGGGAAAACAAAGGAAGAACTCAAGGTTGGAATTGTCATTGTGGCCACGGGTGCTGTGGCGTTAGAAGAGAAGGGTCTCTACGGATTGAAGAAACTTCCAGAAGTGATGACTGAAGCAGAATTCAATAATCGCTTGATATCTGGTGACGGTATCGGTGATGGAGAAACCTTCGGGATTATCCACTGTGCTGGTTCGCGTGAAGATGAGTCATTAGAAGGAGCACGAACTTGGTGCTCTGGGATTTGCTGTACAATTGCCTTGGAGCATTCACTTGAATTACTTGAGAAGCATCCTAACTCACGTATCATTCACTTTTACAGAGATATGCGAGTTTTCTACACTGTTGAAGACAAATACAGAGAGGCTCGTAAGAAAGGAATCATATTTGTTAGATTTGACAAAGACGAACCTCCGAAGGTTAAGAAAGGAAAAGACAAAGCACTTCGAGTAGAGGTAATGGACCAAGTTCTTGGAGCTGAACTTATTCTGGATGTTGATCATGTTGTTCTTGCCACTGCAATGGTTCCACGTGACAACAAAGCTGTTTCTGAGCTCTTCAAAGTACCACTGAATCTTTCTGGGTTCTTCATGGAAGCTCATCCAAAACTCCGACCTGTTGATTTCCAAACAGACGGGGTATACGTAGCTGGTACTGCAACAGCGCCTAAGAGTACTGCCGAGGCAATCTCTGAAGGGCAAGCTGCGGCCTCAAGGGCACTTATTCCACTTATTCGCGGAATCCGAAAGGCTGAAGCTATTGTTTCCGTTGTTGACCCTGAGATTTGTGTGGGATGCGGTACTTGCGAGATTAACTGTGCTTACAATGCGATTGAAGTGATCCCCGGAGACGGTGGTCATGATTATGCTGTAAGTAATCCTGTTCTATGTGCAGGTTGTGGAAAGTGTGCTGCTGGTTGTCCAGCGGGTGCCATCACAATGAAGCACTTTACTGATGACCAGATCATCTCACAGATACGTGCTGCTCTGGAAGATATGCCTGCGACTCAATCCAGGATTTTGACGATAATCTGTAACTGGTGTACATATGCTGGAGCTGATAGCGCTGGAGTTGCGCGGCTTCAACAACCCACAACAGTCCGTGACATTCGTGTTATGTGTACTGGAAGAGTTAGCGTGACTCATATCTTAGAGGCGTTCAGATTGGGTGCTGATATGGTGTGGATTTCAGGTTGTCATTTTGGTGATTGTCACTATGTAGATGGTAACGTTTCATTCGAGCGCAGATTTGCCATAGCAAAGAAGATCGTTGAGAAATCAGGACTTGAACCAGAACGACTCCAGTTCACTCAGATTAGTGCTAGTGAAGGACCAATCTGGGCGGAAACGGTGAAAAAGTTCACTGTGATTGCGGACAAGCTTGGACCAAGTCCATTAAGACCAAGGAGGCGCTAAGACGATGACACAACCGTGGGGCCAATTCGAATCATTTGACGGAAAGAAGTTTAGTGCTTTAGATCCTGAATTTACAAACAAAGTGTCCAGATTAATTGGAGGACAGGACCTTAGCACGTGTTTCCAATGTGCTAAGTGTAGTGCAGGATGTCCGGTGAGTGATAAAGTGAACATTCAAATTCACGAAGTCATGAGGATGCTTCTCTTCGGTTTGAAGGAAGTTCTCGATACCGATATGGTCTGGCTATGCACTACTTGTTATACATGCCAGGAACGCTGCCCCCAAGGCATAGACATCACAGATATTCTGTTTGGTCTGAAGAATTTGGGATTCAAAGAAGGAAAAGCACCACCAGGATATGCTACTGCTAGACAGGGTCTGTGGGATACTGGTAGACTCTATCCTCCAACAGATTGGGAACGTGAGGACTTGGAACTAGATGACGTTCCTGAGTTCGATGTCGAAGATACAAAGAAAGTTCTGAAGAAGCTTGGAATGATGAAGCTGCAGGAGGGTGAGTAAATGACAAAAACGAAGTATTCCGCGGAAGTATTTCTTGGATGTGCAATTCTAAACCGGTTCAATAACTATGAATCATCAATGCGTGTGGTTGCGAAAGCTCTCGGAATAAATCTCATCAACTTCGATGGTGCATCATGCTGCGGCACAGTAGTGCTCAAGTCGATCGATGAAACAAGCTGGTTAGGTATGTCAGGTAGAAATATCGCACTGGCTGAGAGCAGAGGTCATGACATTGTAACTCCCTGTAACGGTTGCTTTGGGTCTCTAAAGGATACAGACCACATTCTACATGATAACGAGGAATATAGAAATACGATTAACAAAGCACTTGCTGAAGTAGGACTAGAGTACACTGGAAAGTCTAAGGTGCGACATTTTGTCGAAGTCCTCTACGATTTGAAGGACGAGATTAAGAAGAAAATCGTGAAACCTCTAGATGGATTGAGAATTGCATTCCACCCCGGGTGTCATCTTATCAGACCTTCAAATGTTACAGGTTTTGATGACCCTGAACTACCACGAAAGGTGGATGAGCTCCTAGAATTGACTGGTGCGAAGAGTGTTCCATGGAATCTGAAATTGAAATGCTGTGGTTCTCCTCTATTAATTGCAAGTGAAGACGTAGCTACTGAGATCATCAGGGAGAAAATGGTGTCTGCGAAAGAAGTTGGAGCAAACTGTGTCGTCACAAACTGTCCTGCATGTCATACTCAATTCGATGTACAAGTGCTTGGTTTGAAAGACGAAGCTGGAGAGTCTCTAGAACTTCCTGCTTTATTCATCACACAAATCATTGGAGCTGCAATGGGACTTGATTCTGAACAACTTGGATTTGAGTTGAACCGGGTATCATTGGATGGTATATCTGATATCCTCGGAATCTGAGATTGGAATGTAATATGAATTACAATGCATCCCTCAGACAATTAATTATAAGGAGAAATTCGTCTAGTCGATTGTAGAATCAACTACGGGACCGATGACAAGTGAGTCAAAAAGGGAATGCTCACGCCAAAGATAAGATGCCACCAAAACCAACAGACTACTCACACCTGTATTTCGATATTGCAGGCGTAATTCTGATGGCAATGGATTCTGAAGGCCGGATCACTTTACTAAATCGAAAAGGCTGCGAAATCCTTGGGTATGATAAAACTGAAATAATTGGTATGAGCTGGTTTGATTTCGTTCCTGAGAGGAATAGATCCTCCGTACAGGAGAATTTTACTAAACTAATGTCTGGTGAATTTAGTGAAATCGAATACATCGAACGACCTATTCTGGTAAAGAGTGGTGAGGAAAGAATAATCGGCTGGCGCAGTAATGTCTTGAGAAATGATCAAGGAGAAATATTTGGGATAATTAGTTCAGGCGAAGATGTAACCGAAAGAAAAAGAGCTGAAGTCAATCTAGAAAAACGCACATTCGAATTGGGCGAACGAGTAAAGGAACTTGTTTGTTTATATGAAACATCACGTTTCCTCACTTCTGGATTATCTATTGAGGAGATTTTTCAGAATCTCATATATCTTATCCAAAATGCTTGGCAATACCCAGATTTGACCTGTGTAAGAATTCAACACGATGATAAAATATATCACACTGATAACTTCCGAGAAACTGAATGGAACCAACATTCTACAATATACTTTGACGGTATAGAAATTGGTTCTTTTGATGTGTATTATTTGGAAGAACTACCCGACGAAGATGAAGGGCCATTCCTCAAAGAAGAACGAGATTTGATTGACGCAATTTCTGAAAACATAACAATATTTCTTGAGCGTCTTGCATCCGAAACAAAATTGCTAGAAAGCGAAGAACGTTATAGAACCCTGGTTCAGTCTATGAATGATTTAGTCTTTGTATTCGATTCTGATAACAAATATACTCAGTACTATGCATCTGAGGAGAGTAGCCTCTCAATGAGCCCTGAATCATTTCTAGGTGTAAGTATTTCTGATGTTTTACCGGAGAACATTGCTGATATTGCGGAATCAACGTTCCAGCAGATTAGAGAAAGTGGCGAAAGCAAGACATTTGATTATCCATTACAAATTGAAGGACGCGAATTATGGTTCTCCTCCGCTTCTAGTCTTCACGAGGACGGCGTGAGTATAGTTTCAGTAATCAGAGACATCACAAAGCAGAAAGAACTTGAATATCAACGTGAGCAGCATCGAATGGAGCTTGAACTGTATTCATCACTTTTGCACCACGATTTAGGAAATGACTTACATGTGATAATGGGATATTTACAAATTGCTGAAATGGAACTTGACTTGCCCAAAGCTGAGGTGCATGAAATGTTCGGCCCAGTCAAGAATGCTACCGAACGAATGCAAAATCTCCTGTCAGCCCTTGGTAGTCCTCGCGAAGAAATTCAAACTGAAATGCTGCAATTAGTGAGCAAAGTGGCAGCAAAAGCTCAACAGGTTCACAAAGGACTATCGATACAAATATCCGTTGCAAGAGGTGTCCAACCACTTGGAGTTGCAAGTAGTAGACTTTTACCAATGGTCTTTGAAAATCTATTCCGCAATTCTGTTCAATTCAATAATCTTGATCCTATTATTGATGTGGAACTGTCTAAAGTTGATGGGAAAGTGATTGTTGACGTTTCGGATAACGGTCCTGGAATACCAGATGAGATACTGCCCAACTTGTTCCAAAGAGGTGTTTCTACTACCGGAAGCGGTGTAGGCCTATATCTAGTGTGGCAAATTCTTGCTGCTTACGACGGTTCAATTGAGTTGATAGATTCAAAATCAGGTTCTGGTGCGACATTCAGGATTACCATACCTTTGAAAAAATGAGAAATGCTTTCTATTTGCGTAGAGTACTCTCTCCATAGAAGAGTTCCCCAAGACGTTTCATTGCATCTCGGACGCATTCTTTCTTACCACTCACTTGCAAGTGTCGTTCTCCATCTAATGAAATCAAGACCTCGCAATCCTCAGCCAGTTCGCTGATGACTTCTACAGGAATTTCTTCAGGCAATTTGATTCGGAAGAACCCGACATCCTTCTCTCTGGGAAGATCTGTAATCGGAACTTGCGGTTCAGTTTCAGGTATACTTGTGACCCCGCGTATCGCATCGTTGAATTTCTTATCCCACTCTGTTCGGTACTCCACACCGTGTTTCTCTTCAGCCCAGATTATCATGGTATCGCGAAGGCGTAGAATTTGAAGTTCCATCTCTTGTCGAAGTTTCACATCCGCATCACTCTGAGCACTGATATCCCCTTCAAAGGATCTTAGGTACTCTAAAGCCATTTTCGAATTTCTAAAATCCGCAAAGGTCAAGTCTGGAATGAATATACCACTTTGTTTCAACGCGCCTAGAAGCTCGTTGAGAACCATCCATCCACTATAGAGCTCGTTTAGCGAGACCATTTGGTCACTCCCTGAGCATTTCTTCAGTCTGTTCTAAGATGCTTTTCTCGCGCCACCATCTAAGATCACGTGCACCTGTTGGACAAATCGCTGTGCAAGCACCACATCCCTCACATGCCATCTCATCGGTGATACTTTTCTTCACCCCTGGTGAAATCTCAATCATTGAAATAGCATCATATGGACAAATTTCTGAGTAATTGCATAGGTCACATCCAACGCATAGATCTTCGTCCACATCTGCTGTAAGTAGTTCAATTTCTACAGTTCCAAGATTGAGTGGTTGAGTCGCTTCACTTGCAGCTGCTCTAGCTTGATTAATAGAATCTGCAACGTTCTTTGCGTAAGTTACACCTAGGAAAACACCTGGGACTGTTGTTTCAACAGGTCTAAACTTCATGTGCATCTCAGCAAGGAATCCATCCTGACTCCTGGTGATTCCAACAGCTTTCACAAGGTCACCAACATCGTGTGGGGCCTCTAAGCCAACAGCAAGAATTACCATATCCGATTTAATCTTGAACGTTTCTTGTGAGAGTGTATCATATACCGTTACAATCGCTCCATCTGAATCCGGATCTTTCTCGACAGTTACTGGGTTCTCACGTACCCACCTGAGATATGCTACACCGTGCTGCCTGTTTTCACGCCACATCTCTTCAAGTCCATTAGCATAAGGACGGATGTGTTCTTTGTAAGCTGAGAATATTTTGATATCTGGAAACATCTCACTGAGCTCTTTCTGCATGGTTATTGCTGCTGAACAGCATACCCTAGAGCAATACTTGTTTCCTTCACCTGGTGTCTGTCTTGACCCGACACAATGAATGAAAATTGGGTTCTTTGGAGGTTTCTTCAATTCACCTGCTTTAAGCTTCTTCTCCAAATCTAGCGTGGTCATCACACCAGGTACTTCACCCCATCCGTATTCACCTTGTTTGGGAACGTAGGTATCTGTCCCAACTGTAATTGCCATTGTGCCTATTCTGTGAATGGTTTCTTCATTGGTAGTTGAATCCCTTAATGTGATATCATAATTACCGTAAGACCCATCGCGTTTTACAACGGTAGAATTGAAAATGGCCTTGATTCTCTTCTCCTTTTCAATACGAGCAATCAAGTCATCCACCATATCTTGAGCGCTATCCATCTTAGGAAAGATGCGGTATAGTTCGTTCAATCTTCCACCTAGAACATCAGTTTTCTCAACAAGAATCACATCAAACCCTTTCTTAGCAATGTCCAATGATGCTGTCATCCCGGAAACACCGCCACCAACGACCATTGTGGTTCGGGTGACCTCCAGAGATTTAATCGGTACAATTTCGTTGTTTATTGCTTTTGCAATGCTACTCCGAATCAAATCCTGCGCTTTTTCTTGTCGCACTTCTTTTGGTACGGTGGTGTGTACTAGAGCAAGATGCTCCCTCAATCCAGCTGGTCCTACAAGATAGTATTGAGAGAGACCTGCTGCTTCTAGTGCTCTTCTGAAAGTAGCTTCATGTTGTAAGGGAGAACATGAACCCACAACAACTCTGTTGAGCTTGTGCTCTTTGATTGCTTCCGTGACAAGAGCTTGTCCTGGATCGCTACACATGAAAATGTAATCGGTACTGTATGCGACATTTGGAATGTCCTTAGCCCATTCTGCTAAACTTGGGCAGTCTATCTCGTTACCAATAATTCCTCCACAGTGGCAAATGAAACGCCAACTCTTGGCTCCTCTGTAATCTCAGCTGGGGGAATAATCTCTTTTTCTTTTGGTGTGGGAAGTGGAAGGGTCGAGTGTGCCAAAATTGCTGCACCCTTTCCTTCGTTGACACTGTCAGTTCCATCTTTAGGTCCATGGGCACATCCAGCAATGAATACTCCGGGTCGGTTAGTTTCCAGAGATTGTGTGTTTGGATGCTTCTCCTTAAACCAACCTTCTTCACTAATTTCAATTTTCAGAATCTTGGCAAGTTCCTCTTGTCCTTCATTCGGTCTGAAGCTAGAATTCAAGACTACCATTGAAATATCTTCAATCTCGATTATTTCTCCTGATTCTGTGTCCTCCATCTTTACTGAGAGGTCGTGCGTGTCAGGATCTTCGTAAATTTCAGCAATTCTTCCTCGGACGAAGTTAATATCCTTGGTATGTTGAGTATCCCAAAGGAATTCCTCAAGAGCTTTTCCTGCAGTCCTCATATCCATGTAGGTGTAAATAATCTCGCAATGATCTGCAGGGTAATGCATTCTGGTGACCTGTGCAAGTTTGAGACCAAACGAACAACATACTTTGTTACAGTGATCGCTATATCCGCTAATATTCTCTCGTACATCTCTGCTACCGACACAATTAACGAAAAGTATCTTCTCAGGTTCTTTTCCATCTGATGGGCGAATCATATGCGAATCTGTTGGCCCGGTGGGATGCGTTTGACGATCGTACTCTAAAGAAGTAACAACGTTCGGGAAAATGCCGTATCCATACTCTGTGTAGTCAAATGGTTTGTACTCTTGATAACCAGTTGCAACAACTATGGATCCAACATTCAGATCATAGGTTTTATCCTCGTCATCGTAAATGATACAATCTTGAGGACAAACTCCGGCGCATGTTGCACATCCTATACATGAGTCCCTATCTATTGTGGCTAGGAGCGGAATCTGTTGTGGAAAATTGAAGTAGATTGCTTTCCGTAATGAGAGTCCATGGTCATATTCATTGGGCACTTCCACGGGGCATGCGCGTACACAAAGCTGACAACCGGTGCACGTGTCTGGATTGACATATCTTGCCTTCTGATGGATTGTCACTGTGAAGTTACCCGCGCTACCTGTAACTTTCTGTACTTGTGATAGGGGGTGAATCGTGATATTCGAGTGCTTACCGACGAAAGAAGTCAAGGGTGTCATTACACATGCGGAGCACTCAAGGGCTGGGAAGATCTTGTAGATTGCAACATAATTGCCGCCAATGCTAACAGTCTTCTCGATCATGTGAGCGTGGTGACCTCCATCTGCGAGGTCAAGAGCTGCACTGATTCCTGCCATTCCTGCACCAATAACTAGAACATCGGTGGGCTTGGTTGTAGCTCCCGATTTTTTCCCTGATTCGCTGACCATCGAACGCAAGACTCCATTGTGGGGTTACAGAACATCGAGGTCGAAATGAATGATATAATCTTTCTGTACGGACGAATTATTCCTTCGAAGCCTAGTTAACAATGGTATCTTCATTAGACTCATCATCGTTGTAGTCTAGTTCAGTATCCTCGGGTTTACTAAAGAGTCGGTCAATCCGATATGCCCTTAACAAAGCCAACCCCAGTGGTAAGACCCCAATCAATGCAAGGCCCACCGGTATTTCAAAATAATATGGGAAAGCGAACTGAATCCATGAATCTTCCACCTGCATTTCTGCAGTAACATCAGTGCTAGATCTGCTAAGGGTTAAATTTTCATATGATGTATCTTCCTCAAATAGCAACCACCAACCATGAGTCCATGAATATGAGCTGCTCGATTCCATAATCACCCATGAAATTGTATCATTTGAGCCTTCAGTAATGAACTTGACTTCTTGACCAAATGTTCTGATACCTATCTCTGCATACTGGTTCTCCATAATTTCTTGGAGGTAGAATCCTCTACTGGGAGATAATTCTGTTAGCTCTACACTATAGTCCCTCTGTCCATGCCATTCTGGATAGAAATCGTGGAAAGCTACAGTAAGTGTGACGGGCGTTAAGAGAATTGATGCAGATAATATTAGAATTATGACTGCAATAGGGCCTTGTTTTCGGTCCCAGTTCTTCTGTCCAGTCTTATGAATTCTACACTGTTTCTCAAGATTTCCTATCCAGAAGAGTGTTATGAACGTAAACGTTATTCCGTATATCCCAAGGTTCACTGGCGGTGCGAGATCAACGATGGTATAATCATAGTACCAGACTTCCGCTTCTATGGACACATTGACATCATTATTCTCTCTAACTAGTATGATGCCCCACTCATCCCATACATCCCAATAAATTGATTTTGAATAAATGGTAAGGGGAATTTCATCAATGAATGTCACATTTTGTATATCAAGAAACTCAAGAGGATTAAATGCTCTAATACTGACTGGTGTATTATTTGTTTCAAGGCTAACAATATTCACTTCAAACGTGAAATCGGTCAGGTTGAGAAATAGAATTCGGTTGTCTGTTGTAAGAATCGCTTGTTGTTGGACAATGTCAACCCTCGCATAATCCGATCGACCATAGATAGGAGGATTATATGCGATTGGTGTACTCCATGCAAGTATGAGACTAAAGAGCAATATGACTGACATTATCACTAGTCTTGGCTTCTTACAGATAGAACTCATTTACGACTCTCCTATGTTCCTAACCAACGCTTACTCTGCTAGAATACATATTATTCTTTTCATCAACTAATGTTTGTATTAGATATAACAAGCATCAGTCTATTAGAAATTGGCCCAGAAAATGTAATATCCCTCTGAAGTCCAATAAATTAACTATCAGATGTTGAAACTGAATCATCTGTTGGTGGAGTTGATTCGCCTTGTTCGATGACCATGGATACTAGCTCGCGCATGCGAAGAAGTTGAGATCTTACACGGTCTGCGCCATCTTGAGTAATGCTAACGATTGTAGTTGGTTTGAGCTCAACAAAGTGTTTAGCTATCTTCACCAGTCCAAGGGTCTGAAGCTTCCGTAAATGACTTGAGAGATTGCCAGAGGTAAGCTTCAGTGTTTTTTGCAGATTGGTGAATTTTGCACTTTGAGTGAAATATAGGTAGGTGAGGATTGAAAGCCTAGCTGGAACAAATGTTTCACGGTCTTCTTTCATAAGACCAACCAGTGCAGCTAGGATATCCCCACTTAGAGCCACAATTGCTACCTTCCTGATCCCTCAAGAAGCATCTTTTCTGCAGTCAGCAGCATGTAAATTCCTATTACGTAAATCCCTCCCATATCGACTACAATCAATATGAGGGTTGCCCATTCTAGGAATAGTAGCATCGGAATTATACTAAGTGCAATTATGATAGCAAAGATTAGTAGTTCTTTTGCAGGAGTTTCTCCGGCTTGGTTCCGATAGCTATCAAAATAATTACCTCCGTTTCCTATCGCCAAGAATATTTGTATAAATATCGCCAAGAGGACCATCTGATCTGTTAAGGTAACATATATTGAAACGGCTATTATTAGTAATGTCAAGACTCCCCACGTTATCTTCGCTGTTTTGCTCATATCGGGCTTGCTTGATTCAGGTTTGCCATATGATTTGTAAATAGGGGTTATCACTTTCAATGCGATACCAAATCCCAATCCAAGGCAAATAATAACGAACGCTATGCTCAAAAACATAGATTCATCGCCCCACCCAACTAGATTGATTATGTTCGTGAATATGAGTGTTGCAAATGATATCGCGCCCCCAATGAGGACGAAAATTAGACCCATTACTCGTCGTTCGACGACTTCTGGATATTTCTCGACCAAGGCGGTTAATTCTAGAAATTGTTTCGCTTTATCCAGCATCTCCTCCTGACTTAATTCACTTGAATCATTAGAATGTGATTCGTTTTCCATTTTTGCTCCTTCCTATGTTTCCTAGCTGCTTGACCATTAGGATTAGTATGTAGAAATAAAGAATCGTGCGGGCTTTAAATCACCCGCACGCTGAGAATGGCCAAGTCAGCTAGAAATGATTATTGCTTTGCATTCTGCCTCCCGAAGAGAATAGCACCGATGATTAGGGTCACTAATCCAATCAATGAAACAATGATCAGATCCACCCAGATAGAGAGAGTACCAATTGGTGCCCCTCTTAGAAATAAGGTAGTAAGTGCATGGGTCACAAAACCGCTAGGCATGAACGCTCCTATGACTTCAGTCAGCCCCCCAAGTGGCATGAATGTTCCAAAGAACATCTGAGGCATGATGAAGATGAATGCAATACCTGTTGCAGTATCTGCAGACTTGGCGATTACAGCTGTTATCAGACCTAGACCCACAGATGTGAGTGTGAAGATAACTACTATAAGAAACGCAAAGGCAATTCCAGCGATATCTGTATCCGGTCGATACCCGATTGCGAAAGATGCTACAAAGACAAGGAACACTTGAGCTATGCCCACACACATGTAAGATAACGCTCTAGCAGAGATATACTCAGATGCAGTTACTGGGGTGGTTGACATCCTTTTGAGAAGCCCTCCGTCCCGTTCCCATGTCAACGACTGAGAAACGGTCATTATCATGAAAAGGGCTGAGAATGCAAAGATACCTGGTGCCATGAAATCCCATTGACTAAGATCACTGACATAGACAAGAGACGGACTACCAATCTCAATAGGTAGGTCAGTTGATCCAACTTGGTTCCCATAGATAGTCGTGAATAACACTTGTTGAATCATTGGAGGTATTGCAGCGCTAGCTATCATCGAACCACTATCTAAATAGAGTTCAACAGTTGAATTCTCCCAAGTACTCCCATCGATTGGGGAATTCCAGTAAGAATCCAAGCTGTTACCAAATCCTTCAGGTATGACAATCAGTGCATGCAGACCACCATTCAATAGATCTTCTTGACCTGTTTCGTTTGTATAATATTGTGTGACGATGGTTCCATTGAATTCAGTCAGGTTTCCAATAAACGATTCTGACCAATCAGCGTTTGTAGCATTAGCATCCATATTCACTACGCCAATGTTGAATTGGGTATCGCCACCTGTACCCATTCCACCAAATGCAGCTCCGAATGTTATTGTAAGAATTAAAGGGAATAGTAAAAGGATGAATAGAGCGGCAGGCTCTCTTACAAACAGTTTGATGTCTTTCTTAGCAAGTGCAACAATTCTCCTAAATTTCATTATTAGACAACCTCCCTGAGTTTCTTGCCAGTTAATTTGATGAAGACCTCTTCGAGATTTTCAGCATCATTTGCTACCATCAATTCTTTCGGTGTCCCTAAAGCAATTAGAAGGCCTTCATCGATAATTCCCACACGGTCACAGAGGAATTCAGCTTCTTCCATGTAGTGGGTAGTCAGGATAATCGCCATTCCGTTCTGTTTTAGCTCTAGGATGAAATCCCATACCGCTCTACGCGCTACAGGATCCATTGCAACTGTAGGTTCATCCAAAAGAGCAACTTTGGGTCCATGAATTAGGGACATTACTGTACTAATCCGACGGATCATTCCACCACTGTATTCTTTGGATTTTCTATCAACATGATCTTCCATTCCAATCTTTCGAATCATCTCCTCCGTGCGCTCCTTCAGTTCTGATTTCGGCATATCATGGAAAATACCAAACAACTCAATATTTTCCCGACCTGTGAGATGACCGTAGAATGCTGGTTCTTGCGGACAGACTCCAATTATCTTTCGAACGTTGGCATCGTCATGTTCAACATCAAATCCACCCACTTGTGCGCCACCACTAGTTGCTTTCAGTAGTGTTGCTAGTACATTGATGAGGGTAGATTTGCCTGCGCCATTCGGACCTAAGAACCCAAAAAGCTCTCCATATTGTATTTCCAAACTCAGTCCATCTAACGCGGTAACTGAGTCAAATCGTTTTGTGACATTATCAATAATTATCGCTGATTCAGACATTATATTTCACGAGTATTACAATGCATAGTTTGTATATAACAGGTGGACCATTTTTGAACTACAATCTAGTTTGTGATGCACGCTAGTTTGTGATGAGTTTTGCAGTGTTTTGGATGTTGCATCTCAATACATGCTAGGATTATAGTTGATTCGAGAAACTGAACTGAATACTCTTGAATCTAAGATTCTAGTTTTATTCGCAGAAAACATATTACTATATGCTTTCACAATATTACAGACGTGGTGTAGGATTTGGGCGAGGATGATTCAAAACCTGAAGTTAATGAAAAGCTCTATGATTTTCCAGCTGGCATCTTCTTTGTGTTCTTTCCCTTGTTATGCATTCTTCTAGGATGCTTGTTTCTAAGTACATTGCCATGGCTCCTAGGTGCCTATAACTACCTTATGGGCGCTTCTTCCCCAATCGACCTAGCTGCTTTAGCAGTTCTAGGTTCTGACTTAACACGACTGGTAATCTTGATTTCAACAATTATTGGAATAATGATAGGATCATTGTTATCAACCCTTATCACAAAGAAGTTTGATATCGTGAGGAGGGAAGGAGAAGCAGAATTTGGTCGTGGATTATACATGGTTTCTTTTTTTTGGTTTACATTAGTCATGTTACCGGTTTCCATCGTCAGTTCTCTTGACATGGCACTTCAAGAATTCACCAGTCGTTTCGTGACCGATCTTGGTTATTTTCTGATAGCAGGCTATTTTTTGGGGTATGCAATTCTAGTTATGATAAAATACGTCCGTCTTGTTCTGTATGCAGGTTCGATTGACGGTCGAGTAATAATGACTATACTCCATCGAGGTAGTGGTCGAGTGAAGGTGGTTCAGAGAATGACTTTAGAAGTGGTCCATGATGGTCCAGACCCATGATGATACTCCCTTGTTGGAGTTTCACGTCCTACTACCTAGAGAGTTTCCACAGTTCACGCCATAACCGGTAGGTTATTTCGAGGAATGAATCCGTCAATTCTAAGGTGTGACGACATGCAGACTTTGATTGACCTTTCCATTAAGCTTGGACTCTTCTATGTGTTCATTGCACTAGGGTTTCTCGTGGCACGTTACTATAACAAACAAAAGCAATTGAACAAGTATGTCACATTTGTCTTGATCAATATTCTACTACCTATATTGATTATTGATACAGTAATGACCGCACCCTCAGACATTTTGGCTGAACTTCCGATGATTGTTGCATTTACGATATTGATGCACGTTCTAGGATTTGGGCTCATGTATCTTCGTTTGCATAGAAGTAGTATTGAGAACAAGACGAAGGGCTCCATGCTTCTGACTACAACTTTTCCCAATGGCATCTTCATACCCGTCCCGTTAATATTACTCTTCATCGGCGAAAGTGGTATTGCAGTTGTAGCGATTTTCTCAATGACTCAAATGATTCTATTAGCTATTGTTGGAACCATGATAGGTTCTGGATACAGTGATGATGAAATCGGACACAAATCTATGCTGCGAAAAGTTCTACTCTTCCCACCTTTTCTTGCAGTAATTTTAGGTCTGATACTTTCAGTCATTGGCTTTTCTGTACCCGTAGAATTGGATTTAGCTATCTCCTATAACGGAGTAGCGACAACATACCTCGCGCTGTTTGTGGTTGGACTCGGGCTTGGAACTAAGGTGGCTTATGACAAAGTTAGAATGGCGATTGAATCGATTTCCATCAGGCAGTTGATAGTTCCTGTAGTGGTTGGTATCCTCCTCCTGTTCGCAGGTTTATCTGACATTACAACTCGAGTACTTCTCTTAGAAGCAATGATGCCCGCAGCTGTGATAACCGCGATTTTTGCTGGTAGCTTCAAACTAGATTCTGAAACCGCTTCAACTATTGTGACGATTGGAACACTTCTTCTTCTCCCAATTGTTCCATTCATGCCATTATTATTTGGGATGCCATAACCGTAACAATATATCAGGAACCCACATTATTTTTCATGGGTTAGTAATTTGTCTGAAGAAAAACAAGATGAAGGCGACTCTGAGAAAATAAAGAAATCACTCGATGAAGTCGTCACAAAATTGGAATCGGGCTCCACATCTAGTGAGAGCTGGGCTCGCACAATGGCTAGCAATCCTGAAGCTTGGAAGGAGATCAAAGCTAAGATACATGACCGACAGAAAGCTCTGAAAACATTGGTACGTGATAAGAAAGCAGGAAGTATCGGTTCAGACGAATTTGACAAAAGATTCAGAGAATTACAGGATGAACTAACCGAATTAGAATTCAAGGTTTACAACCTACGATTGGGAACCAATATAGAATCGTAATCTCAATCATCTTTTTTGACTCGCTGTACCAACAGAACTGTTTCAACTAACACGACAACTACAAGGAAGCCTGAGAATCCCAATAGCAAATAGTTTATTGAAGAATCAATAGTGTCTGTTGAACCAACTTCGAGTCCTGAGGTCAAAGCTCCAAGATTGTATGTCATTATTGAGAGATAGTCTGAGAGGCCTGAGAAAAAGATAGCACGAAACCAAATTATCTTAGAATTTGTATCCTGTGCAAGCTGTCTTGCAAAATCGCCACCGGCTTGTAATCTGGCAATATCCGAACCCAGAATTATGTCCAGACTTCCATTTACGAGTGCTGTTTGAACTTCTATTAGTTGGGCTCCTGCTATGAAGATATTATCTCCTTCCTGAAGTACGGCTTCTACCTCAATACCAAAGGCTTCTGCAACATACGCCTCAGCAGGAAATACAACTACTGCGCGCAGATTTGAGAACTGATATTCATTATCCATCTCAATAACAAGTTCCTGAAATGCTTCAACTTCCTGTACGAACCTTTCAAACATTTCTTCCCAATAATCTTCAAGATCCGAGTGCAAGCTAGTAAGCGCATCTCTTGTAGTATTAGCAATGGCAATTGCATTCAACGGTAACAACCAGAACGAATGGGGATTTTCATTTCCGTGGTCATGGTCTTGTGCAGGTTCGAAATCACTGGTGGTTCCTGGTATTGGAGATAATACTGCACCAAACGCCTCATAGTCCTCTAAGGTGATAAATGGGGTTTCTGTTTGGTTTGCCAATTCCTCTTCCCATGGAAAGTGCCCGGTTAATACCAACAAATCTGCATTGGCCGCCGCATCAATCGCGCTTTGGGGAAGCTGAATCGAATGTGGTTCTACACCCTCCGGAAGTAATACGGATATCCCAATGTATCCTTGGCCGACTTTCTCCACAATTCCTGCAAGAGGTACAACTGAAACCGCGATGTCTAGGACTATTTCAGTCTGCGCTGCAACATCTGGAGTGAACCAAACTGCGCTTGATGATAATAGTAAGCATCCGAGTACAATTAACCCCGCCTTTTTCATTGGGTTCACTTCCACCATCTAATTAAGTAAAATCGTATCCTATTTAATATACATACATTTGGAGAGTTGCTAAACTATTTACTGGTGGTAATGATGGGTAACGTTTCGCTTTTAGAAGCTGAGAATCTTGCTGTGAAATATCCTAATGGTGCGACTGCATTATACCATGTTTCCCTGAAGATTGATTCACCCTCATTCACGGCAATAATTGGTCCAAATGGATCTGGAAAAAGCACGTTCTTGAAAACCGCACTTGGGCTTCTGAAACCTGTAAGGGGTTGGATGAAAGTCATGGGCTATGATTCTGTGAAGGAGAGCAAGAATATTCGCAAGCTTGTTAGATATGTTCCACAACGTGATAAGATTGAACTAACGGTACCACTGCGCGTAAAGGACATCGCTCTAATGGGCCGATTGATGAAGAAAAGACCCCCTCGATTCGCTTCTAGTAAAGACAAAGAAATCGCTCTAGAAGCATTGAAGAATGTCAATATGGATGAATACTGGAATAAGTCCTTCAACGAGTTATCTGGAGGTCAGCGACAGCGAGTTCTTGTAGCAAGAGCATTGGCTAGTGAAGGTTCACTAATCATATTGGATGAACCACTTGCAGGCACAGATGCAGAGAGCCAAGAATTGATAGTTGATTGCCTTGGGCGAGCCTATAATGAGCAAGGGGCCAACATTATCATGGTCACGCACGACCTAAATCCCATTCACACACTTGTTAAGGATGTTCTACTACTCAAGAATACAGTGATTGGAATTGGTACTCCTTGCGATATGATGGAGCCCGAACTTCTTGTGAAAGTATATGGCCCCACTGCCAAGGTTATAGAATATGGGGGACACAGATATTGTGTAACACATGATTCGGGAGTTGATCGTCATGATTGACGCCCTCTTAGAAATACTTGCAGCCCCCTTTGTGCAACGTGCTCTCTTAGGAGCGTTCCTAGTAGCTGTGGTCGCAGCGACAAGTGGCACATTTCTCGTTTTCCGAGGATTATCATTCATGACTTCTGGGGTCGCACATGCTGCACTTGGTGGTGCCGCCCTTGGATTGTTCCTACAGCATTCTGGAATAGCACCTTGGTTTGACCCAATCATCGGTGCATTATTGTTCAGTGTTTTTGTTGCGGTGGTCACTGGATATGCTGGTGAGAAAGGTATTGCTCAAAAAATGGAAGTGGCGGTGGGTGTTTCTTTTGCATTATCTATGAGTATCGCAGTTCTCTTGATGTATTACCTGCCTCCCCAAAGAGTTCCCGAAATCTGGGGATACCTGATAGGTGATATCCTTCTGCTTGATAATCTTGATTTGACATTATTAGGTATTACAGCAGCATCGCTTGTGTTCATAACAATCCTGTTCAACAAGGAGTTTGTTTATGTCAGTGTAGACATGGAGGGTGCAACAGCTCATGGTATGAATGCGCGAGCCTATCATTATTTGATGTTAATAACATCTGCACTAGCTATAGCATTTGCAACAAAAGCTGTAGGTGCAATCTTAGTATATGCAATAATGGTAGCCCCAGCAGCAGCGTCAAATGAGCTTGTAAAATCGCTTGTTGGTGTTATGCTCTCAGTTTTTTGCATTGCACTAATTGCTGAATTGTTAGGGATTGCAGCTTCTTTTACTATCCAGGCATCTCCCAGTGCTATTGCAGGAATAATAGCTGCGTTATCATACGTCATTGCAATACAAATTAAGCGCATTAGAGAGCGAGTTGATGATTCTCTTGATATTCCCTCAGATGAATTTGATATGGCTGAAACATTCATAGATGCTGTTTCAA
>Ga0114923_10000698_pt1 | contig 25004 bp, 43 predicted proteins | sample SumtaG_FD_89578 | JGI IMG/M metagenome (GOLD analysis project Ga0114923, IMG submission 89578) | Deep subsurface microbial communities from Indian Ocean to uncover new lineages of life (NeLLi) - Sumatra_00157 metaG | ecosystem: Environmental > Aquatic > Marine > Oceanic > Sediment | place: near...
ACCTGTCATCCAGAAGGTTTTAATTTGTACGATCTGTTCTGGAGATTAATTCTACCAATTATCTGTTTAATTATCTGTTTGATTGGGTGGCTTTTACTGTAATCATCTTGTAGGCATACTCAATATTGGTTTCGAGGTAAGTCTGCAAAACTTATTCAATACGAGTTCAATTCTCGTTGCCTACTCTATTAACGAAAGGATCAACACATGAGAACAAAAATAATACGTACCATCGAACAATTTATTTATAGTTTCGCCAAAGAAGTTCCGAGTCATGTTAAATTTTGTCGATGGAATTATAACGTTGCTTGGCTTGCGTTATTTGTGGTACAGTTCAAATGAAACCTGTAACAAAGAAACAAGCCGTGAAGATCAGAAGTGGTTTTCATAAACCGACAAAAGCTCACAGTGTAAAAAAAGATTATAACCGTAAAAAAGAAAAGGATTGGAAAAAATGGATGTGATGATAACGTTAGCAACAATCGTTTTAATTATTACTATTGCACAAGTAGCTCGGTTTATTGAAGGAGTTCGAGACGGTGAAATGATTCGCGACGCTATTAGTGATCGATCAAAACTTTGGCATTTTCTTAAATACCCTCAATACGGGCTTTGGGTATTGATTGGTAGGCTGTGGCCTTTAACATGGAGTATCTGGGCGCAGATTATCCTCTTGGGTGTGATGTTAGGTTTGGCATGGTACGTATTCGAAAAAACTTTAGAAACATATAGATAAACTGGAGGAAACATTTATGAGATTAGTTTGGGTAGTATTATTGGCAGCACTATTCTCTTGTGGGAGTGACACTACAATTATTCAGAACAACCAGTCTCAACTTGTTTACAGTGGGACATATCTAATTGGAGCGCATAAATTATTCTGGCCTGCGGGTCAGACTGGAATGCTGTTGTTCAATGTCGTCAGAAATATTTCCGACACAACCTGGGAAGGTACTCCGAAAGCTGCGGTGTATGATACAAAGACCCTGTTAAAAATCAGCGAGGGTAACGGAGTAATAACGGCTCGCGTTAATAAGCACGCTATGGTTCCAGAGAAGCCTTATTTAAAACGGATACCGGCGAACACTGAAGTAGAATCCTTAATCTATTTGAATGTAGATTTTGATAAGCACCCACTGGTATACGTTTACTGGCAGTTTGCTCCTTTAGGAACGCAAGTAGTATTTCCTGATTCAGTCAGCAATGCTATACCATTTGAAGTATTTAAACGGAATTTTTAATATGACTAAAATGTATTTTCATAAAGAGGTGAGCACCGGAGAGTTGTGGGAAGCACAAAATAATTGTGTCGTAGGCACTCCATTAATTGAGATCGGAGATTTACTTTTATGGAGTTATGAATCTCAAATGTGGTATAAGATAAATTTTAATACTTACACTTTTGGTATGATATCAGACGAAAGAGTTCAAAAAATTTTAAACGAAGTGAGAAAAATTTCACTTTAAATTAAGGTGGTTAAATGAAAAATTATAAAAGACAATTCGGAGATGACCTGTGCGCTGGTGACAAACGCCTTAAATATAAATGGGAATGGTGTCGATCAGGTTCTGGGATACCGCTTTCGCTGATAGCAAAGTGGACACACTTCCAGTGCGCTGCGGCTGCTGTGAATAAACATTGGGAGTTAGAATCTATACAATGGCATTCTGATAGTGGTGTTTATTATGAGGGAACAGTACATTATATTGGCGAGGAGATTGCCTCGACAGGCCGAGGTGATGAAGAAGGTAAATACAAAACAAGATTAGATGCGCAGATCGCTGCTGAGAAACTTTTAGTAACTTGGATCAAAGAGCAGCACGAACTTATTGTATAAAAATTAGAGGTATTGGTGTTTAACGGCTGCATATCTGGCTTCCACCCAGAAGGTGACGGGTTCGAATCCCTCATGCCTCTCTAAGGAAGGTACTGTAGGTTGGCTACGAACTGGTGTTGAATACCAGGGCGTGTTAATAGCACGGGCGTTCGACTCGTCTACTTTCCGCAAAAAAACAAGGAGTAATAAAATATGAGCAAAAAAACAATCTTTTCTTTTGATGCTGCGCTCGGCAGCAAACTACAAGAGATTGCTGTGAGACAAAAGATTGGTAAGACTGAAGTTTTGCGACGCGCCATTTCTGTGTATGCTTACTTAGATAATCAGTCTAAGGATGGGAATGTTAAAATCGAAAAAGCCGATGGGCAAAAAGTAGAATTGGTAATGGCGTAACCTGTTAAACAAAGGAGTAATTATGAAATTAGGTAATAACACAATCAAGATGCGTTACAAAATTTTTAAGCTTAGGTGGGGTATTCAGTCGGCCATCCACAGGCTATTAGTGAAAACAATGTCGGATAAAATTCTTCATTGGAACTCAGTCTGGAAGTATGCTAAACTTGAGATGGAAGATTGTCCTGTTATTATCATTCCGATCTGGACAGGCAGGTTTCTTTGGGCAAGAAGAACAGATGTAAAGGCGAGTAAATCAAAGCTTAAGATTCTTATTGAACATTTACCTTTACTATGGAGCAAGAGAGAACCAATCGATGATTTTATTGATGAATTGCATGACCATATTATCGGCGGGAAGAAGCCGGACAGATATCCTATAACAACAACACCGAATAAGAAATGGAACTTTTAATTAATAAGGATTGGTTTCGCATTAAGTGGGATAAAATCAAAAAAGTCTGGCGTCAGATTTCTGAATTCTGGCAACACGCTGGATAATATACGCGTCTGCATGTTCTGAGGTCAAGCGACGGTGGCTCCAAACCACTGTGATGCAGTTTCGACTACTGCCAGGCGTGCTAAACTACTACACTTATTGATAAGTGTAGAACATTTGCCGGTGTAGCTCAACTGGACAGAGCGCTCGACTACGAATCGAGAGGTTGGACGTTCAAATCGTCTCATCGGTACAATATGCCGGTATAGCCTAACTGGATAAGGCACGGGTCTTCTAAACCTGGGATCGGGATTCAAGTTCCTGTATCGGTACTATCAGAGCAAGGTTACAGCGTTGAGACAACAACATTGGAGTAAATTCCGGAAACAAACACTTGCTCTTTATGTCGGGGTGGCGGAATGGTAGACGCTCTGGACTTAAAATCCAGTGTCCGTTTTAGGACGTGCGAGTTCGAGTCTCGCGTCCGACACTAAGTGTAATATAAACAATAAGTTACGGTAGGTAGTATTAGAGGTATCTTGACACCACTAATTTTAAGGAGGCACAAATGGCGTGTCAACATTGTAAAGAAAATGAGTTCGAAAGATTATTACGTAATTTAGAAGAAGGGAAATTGAGTTCTACTCATATAGCTATTGCCTTGAGTTCCTATTACAAAGATGCGAAACATCTGCCTATTGAAATTAGAAATTTGATTGGCGGAGTAGGCGAAGGTAGTGGATTGATACATAAATATTTTAGAATGATGGGAGAGACAATCGGTAGCCTTGAGTTAGCAGCCAGGAGAGGGAGAAGTAACCCTGAAGGACTGGATTAAATAAAATATGCCGGAGTGATGGAATGTAGACATGCCAGGCTTAGACCCTGGTGCTCGTAATGGGCGTGCGTGTTCAAGTCGCGTCTCCGGTACTACAAGTCATAACAGGTCGGTGTAGGTCTAATTCGCTATAAGACCGAGGGAAGCGTGTACTATGCGAAACGGTACTGTGGTGCGTTCTGGAGGTTATGATGAGACGGAGAACAGGTTGTGATGAGGATCAGCCTGTTCTTTTTTTTTTGAACTTACTAAAATTGGAACTTTTTAGGATTGTTTACGTTTAAGTATTTAAAATGAGTCATTATTAACAAGTAGGAGGCCGTTTATGGTAACATTTTTAATTGTATTTGGGAAACTCTTCCTAACAGTAGTTTACTTAATCGGAATAAGGAAAGAGTCCATTAAAAAAATAAAAGAAAATTCGTTAACTCCAAATCAATTCGTAGCCACTATAGTTTTCGCGATAATATTGGCTACCACTATTTGGTTACCATTCTAATCTAAACCAGGAGGTTCGTATGACTAAAAACCTTATCACCGCGCCGCATCCTCAAGAGGTCACTGTTGACCAAGCTTACGAGGAATACATGGCACTCGATCTTAACACTGTTATCGGGCGTCAAAAATCTTATGCTGTTCAGGTTCAAATTAAACGCCTGGAGAGTTTCGAAGATGCAGAAGCCTCCTAAACCGATGAATAGGGTTAGCAGCGAGTCACATCTGTGTACCTGCGATAAGTGTGGTTCAACTCTTAAACATTCAGGCTTCCTTGCTTTCTTCGGTGGTTGTAGTTTCGTAAAGCAATCTAACGGTTGTATTAATTATCGATGTACGAACTGGTGGTGGTTTAATGAGACGAAGCTGGCGCCGGAGCACAGAGCAGCCATTTTAAGAGTTCATTATGAGCAAGGTTAGGCTGGCCTTCAGATTCTTTACTCTGGTTTTCGGACGACGGTGGTGTAAGAAGTTTCATGTGAAACATCAATCAGAACATTGGCAGAGAGCGGAACTTCATTGTGAAAAATGTGACCGTATTATTCATATTATGGAAAGGAGCTAAATATGGCAAATGAGAGGAAACTGTTCTTCTTTACAAATTCAGACGTGATGGTAGGTGTGGATAAATACGGATATTATTGGACGCACAGGACTGTACCAGATGACCTGTTACCTGCCCTCGAATCTAAGATAAAACAACAGGGTATTAAGGAAAAACTACAGTACCTGGGCATCGATCATTCCTTAATTGCTCGATATAATATTTACAAAATGAAGCAAACGAAAACACAACTAACCAAAAAAGAACAATCGATCCAAGACACTGTTGCCGGTTTGATTCAGCACTCTATGGAAGATTATTATTTTGCAAAAATTGGTGAAACGTTAATCAAGTATAAAGAAACTAATGACACCTACGCACTTATGGAAGAACTTCATGTGTACGTAGATAGTTATAACGAGCATGTGCCGGACAAGCGTAGGGTGAGCATCGAGACATTGCTGGAAGGACTTGACGAATGAAACTTGGTCTATTTGATTACATAGCATTAGCGATATCAAGACTGGATAGATTTCTGGACTTAAATGATCCTGAGTCAGCAAGAAGTGTTGTCAATGCTTGGCAGTCTGAAGATAACAACACCGCAGTTCGGTTAGAAGCATTGGATTCTATTATTGAGATGTTAGTCAAAGCAAAAGGGGAAATAGAAAGAGAGAGAGGTGCTAACGGTGGTTGACGAGCCAGTGTTTCAGGTAGTGCTTACTACCATGACAAATAACGTGGCGGATATAGAATCTTTCAGTTTTCCTTTATCGGAAGCGGATCGTTTCTACCAAGAATTAGAAGCGCAATTAATCTCATGTAAAACTTTAGGGAATTTCGTGTCACAGACCCTGGCGCTGTACAGTGAGGAAGGAATGTGTGTCGCGATGTCTAAGTGTGATGATTCTATCATCGTTCGTTTAAGCCCTGAGAGTATCAAGACTATGTTAATAATAGGAGAAACACCATGATTTTAAAACTTTTATTGGGTATGTTTTTTATGGGTGTTATTGTGGCTGGCCTGGGATGTGTTTGGTTATACATTTACCGAGTAGTACGAGATTTTTGGAAGCTGCTCGGCAAAATTAATGGAGAAAAAGATGAATCTAAAATTCAAAATTTTAGAAATCCGAACAGTAAGAGATGATATCGTATTCAAAGTTAAAGTAAAAAAACCTTTTATACTTTGGTTTACAAAGTGGCGATGGTTATTAAACGACGACTTAGGTGCAGAGTTTCATAAACAAATTGCGGCATATTTTCGTCATAAAAATTTAGCGGTTGAGGCTGCGATAAAATATCTTAACTCTGGTGTTGAAAAAACTTATACTATCACCGTAAGCGATGATGCTCCGCTAACCTGGACGGAATTCGAGTAATCGTGGTATTCGCGTAATTTGAGCAGGAGAATTTATGAAGAAGGAAAGACGAGTTCGGATATGGAATAAATACGACAAGCATTGTGCCTATTGTGGTAAGTCTATTGAATATAAAGACATGCAGGTTGATCATTTTATTCCTAAATGCCGTGCTCACATTGGAAAGCACTACCACGATCTGCCAGACATCAACGCTGAGACTAATCTAATGCCTTCTTGTCGCCGGTGTAACCACTATAAGCGGTCTTATATGCCGGAGGGTTTTCGCAAGCTAATGATGGGTTTACACGGAAGGGTACAAGAGCATTACATCAATAAAGTAGCAATTGATTTTGGAATCATGACTGTCAACGTTTGGAATGGGAAATTTTTTTACGAAGAATTTAAAAAGGAGAATACTATTGTATAAATTTTTTATGTATTTTGCGGGTGCTATACTCATTGGGTCACTTATAATGGCGTTAATCATGTTAGTAGCATTAGGAGCGCACGTATGAAAATGCACGTCATCTTATTCGCTGCGTTATGGGCATTAGTTTGGACATTAATTCTTATTTCTTTAATTTAAAAGGAGGTTGATATGCCATCAATTTTAAAATGGATTTTGTGGGGATTAGTAATCATTAATTTATCTATTGCTGCAAGTGCGGTATTGGGACAAGACTTTACAGACTCTACAGACGTTATCGTATCCTGGAACCCGAACTCTGAGACGGACTTGGGCGGTTACATAATATATTACGGGGATCAGCCTGGGTTATATGACCACTCTATTGATGTAGAAAACGTCGTGCAATACTCTATTCGATTAGATACTGCCGTACGATATTATTTAGCAGTCACAGCTTATGATACAGCCTTCAACGAATCCAGCTTTAGCCGAGAAGTTAGTACCATAGGGATAACCTCGGTAGAAGAAACAAAGCTTATTCTGCCTGAGTATTATTCTCTGCACGCTTTTCCGAATCCTTTTAACCCTGGAACTACTATAAGCATCACTGTGCCGGAAGTATCGACGGGAGCCGCTATCAGAATATTCAATGTTCGGGGACAACAGGTGTACTTGTACTACTTAACCCAGGCCGGACAGATCAAAATCCGTTGGCAACCAGGTTCTCTACCCACTGGAATATACTATGTGGTATTAAATAATGGAACTTTCCTCAAGACTAAGCGTATAACTTACTTGAAATAACAAATAAGGAGAACTTATGACAAAGATAACCGCAGTAGAAGCAGAGCAAGCTGGTTTAGATCTTTGTAAACTCTTAGGCGAAGGCTGGGCTGTCAGAGTTTGGGAGAACTTAGGTATCCAGTGGGAAGTTCACAAAGAAAATGTTGTTGTATCGGAACATCTAATTGGTAATGAACGGAAGTACATGGTAGTTATCGAGCCGAACTATGCTTGGTGGTGCAGTGGTTCATTCTATGATGATCCGGTAGACGGCATAAAGACAGAACTTAGTCATAGATATGCTATGGTTCTGAAGAAACTAAGAATCCTAAACAAAGCGCACACTGCGATTTGGGGAGATGAACGATTATGAAGAAACCAAACTCTAAGTATAAACTACCACTGACAGTAGGAGCAGTATTGATTTTCTTAATTACCATAGCCCTGCTTTGTCAACCAGACCACCCACATCAATGGGAACCTTGGTCCAAGTTAGTCCCTCCGACTGAGCTTGTCCCGCATTATATTCAAACCAGAGATTGTGAGATATGCAGCATCACCGACGTAAGGAGAATTTTATTATGACCCCTAAAGAAGAAGTTAAATCAGTATTTCCCTACGCAGGGGCAGGTTATATCAGAAGTCAAGATGGTCCTTCAGGATATGTGATTACCGCAGCTAATCAGAATTCGGATCTAATTGACGTCCTATGTTCTAAACTATCCGATACAGCAACAGAAGCCTGGGCAGAGGCATATAAAAATAAGGACGTAAAAGCAACATTGGCAACCAAAAGGCACAATGAAGCAGTCGAGGTAGTAACAGGAAAATATCCTAACGCTATAGCGCAGTACAATGTTCACAATGGATGTACCTATCCCCAGGGTTGGTACATTATGCTAAACGGAAGAGCTACAGCTACGTACGAAACAGCCGTAGGTTATAGTCCGGCAAACGAGACTCAAGCTTGGGCGGCAGCAGCACAGACCCTTAAGGAAACATCCGACAAACGGTGCGCAACAGACCACGCCTTTGTAGGGACTCCGATAGTCGGCTCAAACTGTAAAGGACTTCGTATTGCTATAGACCAAGCAGGTTATTCTGGTAGCGGAGTATCCGACATGAGCGAATGGGTTAACCTGGAAATCCCTAAACCCTGGTTCCTCTATTCGTTGGAACAGCAGTACGATATGGTACAAGGCAAGTGTGTGCCTAACGAATGGTTGTGCAAACTCAAAAACCCTGATGGTTATATGCATCGTGTTAAAGGTAAAACAGCACAGGAAGCGTTAAATAAAGCAGTCAGTGACGCTAAGGCCAAAAATGCACGTAAGACACCCCCATCAAGCGGGAACTTAGCTTTTCATTAAAGGAGACACCATGGAATTGACAGAAAGAAATATCGTACCCCTAAGCCTTTTGCTTATAACACTCAGTCTTTGGGCGATATGCGCATCATTCGAACACACCCACACCTACTCCGTGTGGTCAGATTTAAAACAAAGAGATACTGTGACCATAAGTTACGTGCAGCAGCAGACATGCGAAACGTGTAACTTTACAAACATAAGGAAGGTGACCCCATGAGAAAAATCACACAATACCTAATCGATATCCTGCTTCGGATAGTACAGCGCTTTAATCCTAACGTTATTGACCTGAGTGTTTTACCGCCGGATACCTACGTCCAGAGAATAGCACGCGTTGGCGGCTTTACTATAAATCAAAACGAGTTATGGATATTTGAACTTAAATCTACCCGACCGAAAGAAGACCACCTTACTTTAGCCAGCTATGAAGATAACATGCAACTGGCCTTTTATGAATCAGTTACAGAACTTCAGGATTACCGGAGAAGTGTAGAGTTCTTCAAAGGTTTGCCAGGTTAGACCAAGTTTGGCAACCCACCAGAGCAGATGTTGCTGAAACATAGCGAATCAAATCAGGACCAGGCTTCGCCAGTAGAACGAACTTTGATGTTAATAACGCCGACCACTGGCGTGCAAATTATTTAAAAGGAGATACCATTATGCCGAACAAACAAAAGTATACAATTCGATTCACGGAAGTCATCGGTGGTTATATAGCAGATTATAAGTTGACAGATGCTAATAAAGTCCTCGCTTGGGACATTATAAGAACTGAGTCGGGTAATAAAATATTTAAAACAAAACCAGAAATTAGAAAGCGCCTAAAAGAAGTCATTGAGGCCGGAAGAGAAATCATTACATTTGAAGACATCGTACTTTAACTCAGAGGACACACTATGGCTATAAACAGATTTATTATAATGGGCAGCCACGGCAAAAAACAAGAGATCGATTTTAATGTTGAGGATTACGTTGTTATGACATTAGATCACCCTGGTCTTCCTGACGTACACCTCAAGATCACAGATATAGATGGGCTTATTGCCATTACGGTAATAACAAAAGAAGAAAGAATATATCTTGCTGCGTTAGCTGAGGGAGATAGGTATGACCGAGAAGATTGATCAAATTTATACTTGGCGTGACTTTGTGCCGGTGTTGTTCTGGGAGATTAATGTTCCTTCTCCCTGGATAGCTATTGGCTACTGGTTCCTGTATTGGGAGCACGACGAATTCTGGGCAACCGCTCGCTTTAAACTTATCATTAACGAAGGATAATCAAATGAAAGAAAAAAAAAGAGAAATAATGGCTGCCGTCGTTACTCTCGTAATTCTGGCAGCAATACTTACGCCGGATTATAGAGTAACTCTACGTCACAAACCTGCTGCTACTGTTACTACCGTAGAGGATCAAGAGCCGGAAATTAAAAAACTTAAACGACATCCGTTTATGATCCACACGATAGCTATGACTGGTAATAAGAGATTTCCGTATGAATATACAGCAGATTTTCTCCCGCACCCAATCATGACTTCAAAAGTATTTGCCATCGGTGATACACTTCAGTTCACAACCTTATCAATATGGCGACAACGCACAAAGTTCCAGGAAAAAATCAAAAACTTAAAAGCCAAATTAGCAAAACGCGACTCCGTGTTAAAGACTATAAAACTTATCATCGAGGAAGAGTAATATGGTTTTAGAAGAGATCAAAGAAGGCTTAGGTCGGACACTGCTTACTACCTTTAGTGAGCGTTGTCGAATAATATTTGTTGGTGTTGACTATTTTAGAGTTGACTTCCCAGAAAACCGAATTTATTATACCAATGGTAAGCTCGTGCCTATGCCGACAAAGAACGTGTATTACCGTACCAGAAATCTGTGCTGGAATCTAAAAACATTCCTTAGATTTGATGATGGCTATAAATTTGAAATGCAAAAATTCGAGCGCGGTATGCTCGTCGTAAAAAAAGAAGATATTGAACCGAATGTATTACCCGAAATTGAAGGAGTATAGATGGACACAAATGAGTTAGGATTAGAAATATGGGATCACAATTACAAATATGATGATGAGACGGATGTGCGGCAGATGTGGCGTAGAATCGCTCATAGCGGCGCCCAGGCGGAGAAAGAAGAGGACAGAGAGGTCGTGGAACGTCAGTTTTATAATATCCTCTTAGATTGGAAATTTATACCAGGCGGTCGCATCATGGCAAACCTGGGAACTGATCGAAAGAACACTACTTTATTAAATTGTTTCGTTCATAACCCTGGTGATCTCGGATATTCAGATCCTGATTCTATCAACGGTATTTATGATATGCTGAAAGCTCAAGCTCATACTCTCAAATCAGAAGGTGGGTATGGTATGAACTTCTCTTGGATACGTCCGAAAGGTACATACATCCACGGGATCGACTCACGCACCCCTGGGGTAGTAAAGTTTATGGAGCTATGGGACAAAAGCTCGGAGATTATTACGATGGGATCGGACATAATCATTGGAGAAATAAAGAAGAACGAAAAAAAGAAAATCCGTAAAGGCGCTATGATGGGCATTCTAAGTTGCTGGCATCCTGAGATTATGGATTTCATTAAAGCAAAACAAACTCCAAATCGATTAACCAAATTCAATATGTCTGTAGGTATCTTTGGTGACTTTATGAAACTTGTTGCTAATGATGGTAATTGGAGCTTAAAATATCCTGATACTACACATCCAGCCTACGACCATATGTGGGATGGGAACATTTATGAATGGGAAGACAACGGATTTCCAGTAATCGTTTATCAAATTATCAAAGCGAGGGAACTATGGGACTTATTAATGTCCTCGACATATACTCGTAATGAACCAGGTGTCGTGTTTTTCGATATAACTAATAAAATGAGCCCTATGAGTGGTAAAGAATTTAATCAAACCACCAATCCCTGCGGTGAAATCCCGATGCCTCTTGACGCCTGTCTTTTAGGTTCAGTGAACTTAACACAATTTGTGAATGATAAATTAGAATTTGATTACACAGAATTTGGTAAGACAGTAAGAACAGCTATCAGGTTCTTAGATAACGTAAATGACTTAACCGGCCTACCGTTACCTGAATACGCTGCGGCAAAAAAACGGTACAGACGCATCGGCCTCGGCACTATGGGTTTAGGATCATTACATTTTATGTTGGGGATACGTTATGGGTCGCCAGAATCATTAGAACTTGTTGAGCAAATTTATCAGACCAAAGCTGAGAACGAAATTATGGAGTCGGCTGTTTTAGGGCGTGAAAAAGGTTCGTTTCCAGAATTTGACTCCAGGCATTACTTCAACACAACATGGTGGGAGACTCTGCCTATATCTCAAACCAGAAAACATTTCATAGAAGACATGGGATGTATGCGTAATTCTCACAGGTCTATGAACGCTCCGACCGGCAACACTTCAACTTTAGCTAACCAAGTGTCAGGAGGTATAGAGCCTGTCTTTATGAAAGAATATTTGCGTTGGATGATCGTGCCGGAACATGATCGTATACAATTAAAGGATGCCGGATTTGAGTTCCCTGAAGCACTTAACGGAGAGTGGTTCGAGACGGAGTACTTAAAATTTTCTAAGAAAGGCGACGAACAAATACTCAAAGGTACTTTTGAAAACGTAGACTACGAGGTGGATAAAAACCGTGGTCTTATCAAGTCCGCTATGATCAGAGACTATGGTTGGGAATTTGCTACAACAAAAATGTGTCCTGCTTTCTTTGAAGAATGCGAGGTCGATCAAGTCTTTGCAACTACCGAGGAACTCACAGTAGACGAACATCTCGGAGTCCTGGCTACAATAGCAAAATACGTTGACCAGAACAGTTCTAAGACAGTTAATCTGCCAAACGATTACTCCTATGACAATTTTAAAAACCTCTATATAAGAGCTTGGGAGGCTGGTATCAAAGGGCTTACAACTTATAGAGCCGGAACCATGACTGCGGTATTAGAAAAAAAGAAAGAGAATGTAAGATATCAAAATGAGCTCGATGAATTATTCGCTCAAGTTGGCGACGATGTTATCAAAGATATAGGCATCCGATTACCGAATCAGTATCATTCTAAGGGCTATATACGACGTGATCAGAATAAGAAAAAGTGGTACATTCATATAGCATTTGCCGATTCAAGCTGCTTAAAACCATTTGCGTTATTCGTAAGCACCAACAGCAAAGAAACCACTGAGGTAGCTGATGCTTTGATCGAGACTATCGAAACTTTGTGCCAGAGTAAAGGGATATCTCAAGAGTTAGTTGAAGCCCTCAAAGTTCGTTGTGCTGGTCAATCTAATACTGTCAAAATTGCTCGTGCTATCGGCCTGGCGCTGCGTCACAACATCAGTATAAAAGATATAGTCGAAACTCTGGAAAAATTCGATGAAGAATTTTCCTCATTCGTGTACCATATAACTAAACTACTTAGCCAATTCATAAAAGACGGCACAAAAGCTATCGGCGAAACCTGTCCTGAATGTAAACAAGATACTATAATTTATTATGAAGGCTGTAAGCAATGCAAGCAGTGTAATTGGAGCAAATGTTGAGGTGAACCAAAAAATATCTGATTATGGTATAAGGGTAATCAGACGGCTTTGTGCATCAAAAAAATTAACGCAACGTGAAATTGGCGAAGTCTTCGGCGTGACGCCATGTCAGGTTAATCTAATTTGGAACGGAAAAGTTCGCCTAACTAAAAGCAAACACACAGCTACAAAGATAACTATAATTAACAGTGTTAAACCTAACTATGTTGAAATAAATGCTCGAAGCAGGAGAAGATGATGACTCAAAAAGAAATAACTGACATTACTATAGACCTGTTGACTTATTTAAGTATAGCTAAGGAGGCAGAACACGCCGATGAGGCGGCAAACGCTGCTACTGATATGGTAAAAGAGATGCTGTCACGGTATCCAAAATTAAGAAACTGTGTGTGGGAATATAGTCAAGAAGAAGTATTAGACAATTTTAACTTAGATTATGGAGAAGCATAAGATGATTATAACAGACAGTATCGGACAAGAACTCAGTGCTGGTGATTTTATTGTGTATCCAGGACGTGGCGGAAGTTCTTTGTGGCTTAACTTTGCAGTTATCCAAAAAGTTATTAAAGATAAGTATCACCCACAATTAAGTGTTGTCGTTAAAAGTCAACAATGGAACGATGATGCTGAAACAAAAAGAATAGTCAGAATAATAGCAATAGGAAGGGTCACTAAGATCGATTTTGAGAGAGTACAGGACGATGATATAAAAGCTTTATATTGGTTCTTGCAGGATTAAATTGGAACTTTTAATTGGAAGGAGAGTATAAATATGCAATTCACAGCTACTTATGGGGTAGGAGGCGTTACTAAAATAACAGTTGGAGATACAATAATCACCGACCCCGAAACCATCGATGAACTTAATAAAATTCACATTGGGATCATATCTTATCGTGAAGAAATGGACGGGTTAGAAGAACTTATTTCCAAAGAAATTGGAAAAGCAGAAAAACTCGTAGAAAACTATAAAGGAGATTAACCGTGGCAGTGAGAAAACATTTTGTTAAACGTGAGTCGTTGAAAAAGAAAACTCGTCAAGGACATGGTCGAGGCACAAAATACGGCCACAAATCCAGCAAGAGACATTACATTAAAAAAAGTCGTGGTCAAGGCAGTCCTAAAAGATAAGAGGTGCTATGAAATTATATTATTATTACATCCAGAATGTTCAGCGTCAAACCGGATATCTTGTTCCTGAGAGAATGAAAGATGTGTTTGATTTTCGTACTGTCATACACGTTTCCTTTGCTTTTATAGATAGTAATGGGATCATCGAGATGTCAAGGGGCTGTGACGTCTACAACATGCTTCACAAAGCTTGTGGTGATGTTGATACTATTCGCCGGATTAGTTTAGACGTAACCACACTCGCAGAAAATAAAAATGCTGAAGATCGGTGTACGGTATTTGGAGCACGAGATAGTCGTGGAATCTACGTACTCGGTGAAAGATATACTTGGTCAAAACGAATCGCTAATAACAGTAGACCGTTATACGATATAGTTTGCGATGATGGAACAAAATTACTTTCGTCTATACATGGTAGCGTGGCGTCATATATAAATGGTCGTATATACCAAGATCGGGCAAGAATTAAAATGTTCTATGTAACATTAGCTACTTTGGGACACAACGAATTTTAATATGAAACCACAGACTGAATTAGACATTCTAAATAACGATTTCCTGGCCGACTGCAACCAGTGTGATCTTCGTCGTACCTGTACCAAGATACTACCTGGACGCGGCTACACAGGAATACCTGGACTTAAACGAACTGGACCAAAGCTGCTCTTTGTCGGTGACGCTCCCGATTTGGATGAAGATATGGAAGGAGAAATCTTCGCCGGTGAATATGGTTACGTTCTGGAAATGTGGATTTCATACCTGGGTCTATCTGAGAAAGATTGGTACATTACAAACATAGTCAAGTGCTGCCCACCCGATGATCGGAAGGCCAAGAAGGATGAACAGAATGCCTGCGCTACTGAATGGTTATATAAAGAAATTAAGTATATTGATCCCTGGATCATACTACCTGTTGGACGATTAGCTTCTGCATTCTTCTTAGGCAGCGATTATAAGACTGGTATAACTGATTATTGCGGTAAGTTCTACCTCAGTAATAAGGCATATCTTGATAACTCAATTGATAATAAAAAACGGATGGTATATCCTTTGCTTCATCCGACCTATTACATTAACCATAGTACTCAAGAGAAAGAAAGCGTGTGGGGCATACAACTTTTTAAACTCGACCGGTACTTAAAAAAACGATTTGATCGGGAGGAAATTCATGGATTATAACACACAAAAATTGAAAGAACTTGAGCAACAGTCACGAGGAGCTACTTACTGGAACAACATTGTTATATTTTGGAAACACTGGCGGGGTCTTGTTTGGGTTATTATGGTGGCAACCGCTTTGGTGTGCGGAGTTCGCTCTTGCACCCAAAGTAACCCTAATTTCGAGTACACAGTAGAAGCTAACGTACTGTCGGTTAATACTAACATTCTTCATGGGCGATTAATTGGTGCGTTCTTAAGCGGGTCTTCGGGACAGATCAGCAATGACATTAACAAGATAGGTGTTTCGTTTTACTATTACCCTGGTGATATGGTTCGGCTGGAAGACTTAGAAGTAGCTCATGCTGTGCTGGCTCACTACGCGAATGCGAAAACTATAAAACTTAATTTAAAGTTAACTCGGCTCCAGTTGCAATCTGACTCATATACCTTAACTGTCAGGTTCCATGGAAATGTGCTTGCACGTTGGAGGTTAACGACAGGATTAGGCGAATCAATTATGAAAAACATAACTAATTAACTCACATACTAACAGGAGATACTTATGCGATACGTTTCAATTTTAACATTAGCTTTAGCTCTATTACTGGCCGGTCGTTCTGCGGAATCACCGACCACAAATTCCGGCTCAATGGGAGCCACATTGTCAAAGTCTTATCCAAGTAGTTTTACGGGTAGATCAATTAGTTTTGACAGAACCGTTTCTATACCCCCACAGATATGGATGTATGATTCGAACAAATCTTTAACTGTGGCTGGAGGCGGGTACAAGTTCGATTACAATCTTGACTCCAACTCATCCATCTTATTTTTAGTTAAAAAACTTGACTTCCCATATAACACATACGAGTCCCATCAATTTTCTGGGCAAAGCGGAAGCATAAGCCTTGACGTATTCCCTGCCACAAACGTTAAATGCTTCATATTTGTCAATTCGTTTCAAGACGACGGAAGTTCCTGCGGCACTTGGTCAGTCTACAAATAATATAAACCCCATCCTATAGGTCAGATGCGTATCTTTAATTAGGTACGCATTTTTTTTTTTGGAACTTTTTAATCCCTCCTGCGTTTAACCTCCATATGAAAAATAAAACAAATAAAATTCCGGTGACAAGCGAATACAAAGAGTTGTATTTAATGGCAATCTCAGACTCCAAGTCTGATTCAACCAGAAGTACGTACCGAATTGTATTTGATCTTTTCATCAGTCATTATCAGAAGGAGTTCCTTTATGAGATCACGTTAGCCGATTTGATGGCATTCAAGACTGTAATGATTACTGGTAGGTACTCAAAACACACGATTAATAAGTACCTATCAGTTCTCAAAACTATCTACCAGACTTTTATGCGTATCTATAAGTTCGAGATCTATAAAATATTTCCCGAAGCTGTGTTGCTGGCCGATGACCCGTTTAAAGGTGTAGCATTTAAAAAGAACGAAATGGATAATTCGTCTAACCATTTCTTCGTGCCGGACACAGACTTTAGAAAGATGCTGTCAGCTTGTGACGCTTTAAACTACCAGGAACTATACGATATCTTGATTGTATGCCGGTATCTTGGGTTACGAAAAAATGAGGTATTCAAACTTACTGCGGCTGACGTGAAGAACAATCATATCGTGGTACAGGACGATAAAACAAACTCAACCAGAACCGTGCCATTATTTGAGGAAGCAGCCGATGTGATAAAACGCCGTAGGATGAATTCTAAGACACTTTTCTACTATTCATCTCTTACGACTCTACAAAGGCACTTCAAAGACGTGGTGACCCAAGCTGGACTGAATCAAGGCATAACACTGCACACACTTCGTAAGACTTTCGGCAGCGCCTTGATAAATGACGTACCGCTTAAGATTATCAGCACCTGGCTCGGACACGCATCAGTTAAGATTACCGAAGACTGGTACATCGTACTATTAGATAATGACCACGACAAGTGGATTGATATAACTCAGAAATCAAAAAGGAGGAATCATGGCAAAAAAAGTGAACATACAGAGATTCATCGTACTTAACCATAAACTATTTAAAACCGAAAAGGATGCTGAAGCTTTCACTGTGCAATTAGACCTTTCAGAAAGACTCAGCCAGTTCTTAACCGCGAGAGAGTTGACCGATCAATTTAATGATATGGAACGGAACGGACAATGCCCTGACCCAAAGGGCTTAATTCAAGATTTAGAGGGACTGATTAAAATATTACAAAAGATTGATCCTGTGGCTCTCACCAAATTGCCAATAGGAGAATTACATCGAAGATCCTTCTCAACCAAGAAACAGAAGTTCGCGGACGATGAAGACCATGGGGAAGAATCAGAAGAATACTAATTTTTAAAAGAGGTAAATAACATGGAAACTATGACGATAGTCAACTCAAGAGATGTTAACGTTCCTGTTAACTTATTTGGAGTTCCAGGGCAGGATTTTGACTCAGCAGCATTAGATCAAATCTTTACTGCTGCAAAACTTCCGGTAGCTGAAATGGCTGCGCTTATGCCGGACGCTCATCTGGGGTACGGGTTACCTATCGGTGGGATCGTGGCTCTGAACAACGCCATCTCACCAAACTTTGTCGGAGTAGACATAGCGTGCAGAATGTGCTTAACAATATTGGACATGACTCCTGAGTTAATTGGGGATAGAAAGAAGGTACTCCAAATAATGAGAGATGTTAGCCGGTTCGGTGTAGGATCGAAATTCGAGAAGGGCAAAATTCGTCGTCACGAAGTTATGGCTGATCCTTTATGGGATGAAATTCCTTTGTTGAAAGAAAACAAAGCGACGGCTCAACAGCAACTTGGGTCATCCGGTGGTGGTAACCATTTTTTCAATTTAATGGTCGGTGAAGTTTTAGAGGATCATGTCATTAATGACAAGATGTTCCCTCAAGGCGCCAAATTCACTGCTATCATGACTCACTCTGGTTCAAGAGGAATCGGACATAAGAGCGCGAGACATTACAGTAACCTTGCTAAAGAATTCATCAAGAGCAAGAGTCAGACAGACCCTTTCTACAGAGGCATACCGAGCGGTTACGAATTCCTGCCTTTAGAAACTGAGGCCGGAGAAGAATACTGGAAGGTGATGTAGTTGATGGGGCTATATGCCAGCGCAAACCATAACTTAATTCATGATCATTTCTTAAAAGAGATAGGATGCCGCAGTACGGTGAGAATCGAGAACCACCACAACTTTGCTTGGGAACAAGATGGTGCTTATATCCACAGAAAAGGTGCGACTCCTTCCGGTGTGGGTGAGATAGGTATTATACCTGGCTCCATGGGAACAAACTCTTATGTTGTTGCGGGTAAAGGGAATATCCACAGTATTCAAAGTTCATCTCATGGTGCTGGTCGGGTGAGTTCGCGTACACAAGCCAAGAAGAATCTCGACCGTACAGCATTCAAGCAATTAGTTGAAGCCAATGACATTGTGACTGCCGGAGTAGCAGCCGATGAAACTAACCAGGCGTATAAGGACATCGAAAGGGTCATTCAGCTTCAAGTGGATGACGGCGTGCTTACTCCTATATTTAAAATGATCCCAAAGATTGTAATAATGGGCAATGCTAACAAACGTGGTAACGAATTAGATCGCGTTGTATCTTAGGAAACAACTATGACATTTTTAACTTACGCGCTATTAGCGATGGTAGCATTCCTTCAGAACATGAGCTTTACCTGGACGAGCCGGAGCCGAAACTCCGGTGACCCCAATTACCACAGATACGCTGCTTGGTGTTCTAATGGAGTCTGGTATCTATGCCAACTTTTCGTCGTCACACTTATATGGAAACCTTTACTGGCCGGTCAATTCCTTCAAGTAGCTATCGGGGGAATCGTTTATGTCCTGGCAACTACTGAGGGCAGCGTGCTCATGATGAAAATCCTACTCGGCCACATCAACATTCCGTATCTCAGCAAATTCTTCGTCGAAAAAGATAAAAGAAAGGTCGGAGCATGAGAACTATTATACCGGAACTTCAAGAATATCCTGTTGCTATAGACGACTTTAGGGGTATGTATGAAGTGGATAGGTTTGGTGTTGTGTGGTCGTTTCAGACCGGCGAAAGAAAGAAGTTAAAACCAAGACCAGATAAAGATGGATACCTAATCGTCAACCTGTATAAAAGACGGTAAAGAATATACCAAAAAAATCCACAGGTTGGTTGCAGAGTATTTTATTCCGAACCCTGAGAATAAGCCGGAAGTGAATCATAAATACGGTATCAAGACGGACAACTACTACGGAAGGCTGGAGTGGATGACCCGCCAAGAAAACGAGCAACATAAATATGACACAGGATTATATAAGATATCAGATGAAACAAAAAAGAAATTATCCGAAGCTAATTCTGGAGCGAAATGTTACGCAGCAAAATTAAATGAAATGCAAGTCAGAGTTATCAGAGCAATCTACCGCGACTTGCCGAAAAGCTTACAGCCTACTTTGTTGGAATTAGGTTGTATGTTTGGTGTAAGTTACTCATTAATAAGCCAAATTAAACTCAACAAAATTTGGATAGGAGTGTGATATGGAATTTTCTTTTGACGGGAGAGCTACAAGAGAGAGACTACACCAGTTCGCCGATATGATGAGAGCGATGGATGAAAAAATTGGATTCAAATTATCGGCGAGAGGTCTATGCTACCAGTGTGAGAGTGAACGTTTGATCAATAAGGATCAATTTGACAAGGTAGAATCCTGGATCAATAACTGCCGGAGAAAGGGTATCCTTCCTATTGACTTTGTTGCTGAAGAAGCTCGACGTGAGTTCTCAGGAGTCGATTCAGATTACCAGGGTGATCCAAAGCATCATATTACCACTTACCTAAACTTCGCTAAAACGTGTTATAGGTTCTATTCTCCTGACTGGTGGGATGGCGAGGAATATTACATTCAGATGGTAGTCGAGAAATCGGATTTAAAGACATTATTCGAGCCGGTGTGTCGTAGGTATCACATCCCTATTGCTAATAGTGCCGGATGGTCCAGTATGCTCCAGAGAGCCACATACGCAAGGCGATTCAAAGAGGCTGAAGAAAAAGGACTCAGATGTATGCTGTTATACTGCGGAGATCATGATCCAGACGGTCTTCGTATATCGGAATTCTTGCGTAAGAATTTGGCTGATATAAGCAACGTTACTTGGGATGATGGTTTAGAGGGATATGATCCATATGACCTGGAGATTAAAAGATTCGGATTGAATGCTGATTTTATTATGGAGCACAACCTGACCTGGATTGATAACCTGATCACTGGTAGCAAGAAGGACTTAGGCAGCACATCGCATAAGAACCATTTCATGCCATATGTTCAAGATTATATCAGACAATTTGGTAAAAGGAAGTGCGAGGCCAACGCTATTGTTCCTATGCCGGACATCGCCAGAGCATTTGTGGATGATGTGATTATTGGTTACCTGGGAGAAGGTGCTAAAGATCGATTTGCTAACAAGAAAGACGAGATAGCTTTAGAGATGAAAGATTTTATAGAACGTATCAGTCTTGATACCTCTATTGATGAACTGATAGACCTGGTTGAAGAATCAGAATATTAATTGGAACTTTTATTGTTCAAAGTAGTTTAACTACTGAAAAACATTTAAAAGGAGATTTCAGAAAATGAAAAAAATACTATTAATGACAGCATTACTTTGCATCTTAAGCAGTTGCACAACAGGAATTAATTCTTCAGACTATAAATATGATGTCAAGTATGAAGTAACTTCCAATAAGGAAAATGTTAAATGCGACATTATGTTTAACCAGAATGGTGCGCTGCTTTATGAGCAGCAGAACGCGCCTTTTACTTACGAATTCCTGACAAACGATCCTCAACTACTTGGGTTGTACGTTCATGTGTTCAACAAAGATAACGATGGTGTTAACATTAGTATTTCAATTAATGGGGAACAGCCGTACTCGCGCAATATCTATCTACATAATAACCAAATGCGAGGCGGTGTTTCAATGAACATCGATGGTACAGATAAGAATTACGCTTATTTTAATTACACTTGGTGAAGGTTACCTCCCTTTACTCACTTACTGAAGAAATTCGCCACCGAAAGACTCGGTGGCATTTCTTTTTAATCCAGTAACATTTCCACAGTCACAAATATTGAATCAGAAGTTGATTCTGGAGTTGGGACACTTCCGAGAGTAACACTTAAAGCGGTATCAACGCCATTTTTTCGGACTGTTAACGCCCAAGCATTCGAGCCGTTCCAATCAGCAAAAACACTTATCCTATCCCCTGCATCAAAATCGACACTATCTGAATCACTTCCGCCTTGGGCGAGGTCGCTGTTATAAGTAGCGAGTTCAGTTATTCGTCCTTTACGTGTTGTAGGCCAATGAAGATTTGCTACACCGTGTCTTTCGCAGTACCCGTCCGCAGTCTGAGAAGCTGGTTTCATAAATCCCCAATTAACTGGTGAGCCATGAATATTCGTTCCCGAAACAGTGCTGTCAGCTTTTAATTGCCCATGAATTCTTGAACTCCCGTCACCTTTCATAGTAAGTAACGGTGTAACGCTGTTTCTAAACACAAAAGCATTGTCATCATCCGCCAGAGCGCCGAGTGTCGCGCCAACTATCTTAGTGCTTGAGAACATGGTGACACCATTAATTGACGTAGCAGCAGGCGGAGTCCCTGCTGTCGCTTGAACATCCCAAGCTACGTTACCAAAAACTCCATTATCAGCAACACATTGAAAAAATACTCCACCGAATTCTCCACCCTTAGACTGTACACGAAGCCATTCTTGTCTATCCAACAAATCTGTCATACCATGATTAAAATTTGTATCTTTAAATATCCACATAGGTCTTTCTTCAGGAGTGGCTGCGCCAAAGTTCCCACTCGTAACGACATGACCGTTGATCAAATTCAAGATTTCATCACCAGAAGCTAAAGGTGCTATTGTTAAATTTGTAAGGTGCAATCCTTCGGGACTTAAAAGAAGACTTCCTTGATCATTTACAAAAGACATTCTTGCAACATCATCTTGAATACCCATCCAAAGACCTGTTCCACTGAAAACAGAAGGAAAATCTTGAGCAATAGAAATATAAGGAGCAGTATCACTACCAGATATTCTTATTTGATTTGTAGTTCCAACACTTATTTGCTCATGTAGGTTATCGAGAACTATACGAGTTGACGCAATTGTGTTGGCGTCGATTGTCCACCCACCTATATCTCCATAAGTAGCTGAAATACCACCAGTTAAATATACGTTCTCAGAGAATAACCCGAATCCGGCTGTAGCAGGAGTCTGGCCGAGCAATTGTGTTGATGTTAAGCCTGACAAATCGCCGAGTCTAACTTTCATATCAAGATCATAATAATTCGTGATACCAGTTCTTTCAACAATATCAATAAATGGTGTTGTAGGATCGCTTGATCTTGCGTTCATTCTGATGTAACCAGTTCCAACCCGACCGGCTGTGACTGCCACCTGTCCTTCAGAATATGTGATGCCGGTGATCTCTCCCTCGTCGCCTAATACATCTTTTGCACGGTCTTTAGTTAGTTTTACAACCCAATTATTGACTGCGCCATTGAAAGCACTACCACTATTTTGTACCTGCATAAAAGTCGTGATCGGAGTAGTCGTGATATTTATATCAGCCGGAATTGTGAATTCATTATGTCCTGCTGATAACGATTGGATCACACTTGATACTCCAGTCGAAGCTCCAGATTGCGTTTTTACTAATGTAGCTTTAGGAGGCGTACCTGATCCAACAGTTACATCACATTCAACATAATATACATTACCACTAATTACCGTAGCAATTGCGTCAGATGCAGCCCCTTGGAATCCAGGAGCAGCATTCTTGATAACTGAAATTATGTCATTACCTGACGCTGCGAACGTGTCATAAGGGAAACTTGTTCCATTAACAAATCCTGTAATTAAATTTCCAGCAGTCAAATCCCCTTGCCAGTATCTCTCAACGTCCATGTGACCATTTGGTCCAGCACCGGAAACAACAACAGTCGTCACCTTCATATATTCGGTACTAAAATTACCGTCAGTTATGTCATCAACTTTTTTAACTTTTACAATCTCATCAGTAACGAATCCGGTCACATTATCGAACCAAATTCTTGTATCAGAAGCGCCAACTGGACCAATAATCTTAGCTGCATTAGCTATCCAGGCTTCGCCTCCGTGTACTGCGATAGACTCTTTTTCAAATACTGTAGTCTTGAACGAACCGCGAGCACGGATATGCTCAAACTCAGCGAATCCGTTTTGACTATTCGATATTCTCCAACCTGTAAGGTCGGGTGAGAAATTTGCTGATTGAACATTCTCTTCTACAATAACACTTCCGGCACTATCAATTTGCATTCTACGGGTTGCTGAGTTTGTTGCGAAATGGATACCTCCTGTATCACATCGAATCGACAAATCTGCTTGTGTATTTCCAGCAATCATAATGCTGCCACCACCAATAAATCCTGTAGTCACACCAGGAGCTTGAAATTGAATATAAGGTCCATTGGCTCCAGTAGTCTCGAACTTACCAACTAAAGAAGCCGACGTTTCGGCATGGAGAACTGCATCTGGATCAGATACCCCTACCCCTAATCTTCCAGTCGTTGTAAGAAACATCTGAGCCGAAGTTCCAGGAAAAAATTCTATACCAGTCCAGAAAGCATCATTACCGAATCGAAGTTTATCTGCTCCTGATGCCCATAAAGCTACGCCATCACTTCCGCCTGACGTCTTCATTCCCAAGTACTGACCATTAGCTACAACCACAGCACCAGTGACTTCGAATTTTTGAGTCGGAATTCCAGTACTTCCGATAGTTACTCCACCGTCCTTATGGATGGTCATCCTTTCATTTCCGAAAGTACTAAATCGAATTATATCTTCATCAGAACTATCTTCCAAAGAGATTTTTGTATCACCGTCGAGATCAGATAGGGATTGACCGATCATTGTTCCTGTTACAGTCAAATCACCAAATGTGATATTAGTTGACGCGCTATTTCCTGATAATGAAACCAAGTCTTCGTTATTAGCCCAATCAAACGAACTTACATAAAAATCATAAGTTTGGTTATCAGCTAACGCCTCAGACTGAGTTTGCGTTACAACTGCGGACGTTGGTAAAGAAGTATTTGTACCTTTTAAGATAGTTATTAATGGTATATCAGTCCCACTAACCGGATTAGCTGTATCCCAAATATGTAATCCTTTAACATCAGGCTCAGTAGGATTAGTCCAATCTAATTTGATAGCTCTTAGGCCGCCAGTAGCGGAAACACCAGATGGCTTAGAAGGTGCTGAAAAATCACCAGCAACTATTTCAACTCTCGTACTTCTTGGACCAACATTACCGGATCGATCTACCATCGCAATTTCATATTTGTAAGTCTCGCCTTCTATCACATTATCATGAAGACCACTTACTACCGCGCCAACACTACTGTCATTCGCAATATTCATCAACGTTAAAGATTTAGCAATCTGAATTGGATCAGAGGCGCTACCTGACCATCCGGCAGTACCGCTAACAGTAACCAATGTTTGATCCAAACTCTCAAAATAATCAGCGCCAGAAACTAAAAATTGATTACCAGCAGTAAAAATTTCCTGAGAGAGCGG
>Ga0114923_10000699_pt1 | contig 24979 bp, 29 predicted proteins | sample SumtaG_FD_89578 | JGI IMG/M metagenome (GOLD analysis project Ga0114923, IMG submission 89578) | Deep subsurface microbial communities from Indian Ocean to uncover new lineages of life (NeLLi) - Sumatra_00157 metaG | ecosystem: Environmental > Aquatic > Marine > Oceanic > Sediment | place: near...
ATCGTATCTGTGGACTTGCAGGTTGGGCAACGCTTGGGAGTGGTCATGTACTCCTGTGTTGTATGGACGATTTAAGCTCGTAGAAAATGTGTGGTCGGCTACAAGTAAACCGAGAAGTACATTTTAAATGCTATAGTTTATCAATCGTATTATAATGAAATTTGCAATTCTCTCCCAAATGCAGGTCACCACTGATGAACTAGCTGAATGTAGACAATCCAAGGGAGAACAGAAGAGATTACTTCGGGTACAAAAGAGTCTAGCCACAACCAAAGCATTGCTTGGCAACAATCCCTCCAAGGTGGATCTTCACAACAGTTTGTCCGAAATAGGAAAAGTTAGTGGATTTGCAGAACTTGGAGTCGAAGCCGCAACGACAGTAAGAGCACGGAGGTTATGGTCCGCGCTAGTAATTCAAGCTTGTGAACTGGACACGCTCCTACAGCAGGATATTGATAACAAGGGAGTGCTATCGCGAATATCATCTGTCATAAGAGCAACACTAGCAATCTTTTCAATTATATGAAAAGTGAAATGCCATAGTTTATGTGTTGGACTAGCAATTTGTTCACGGTCTTTGTTATGAACGAAGTTCTAGATAGTACGTATCTACCCTTCACCGAGGAGCAGCTATTGAATCATTTTGCCAAGGTTAGGAAAGGAAAAGAGTGTACTGTGAACAAAAATCATCTGAACTCTTACAGGGAGAGTGCCGAACGGTATCATCAATATCTCGATGACAACCCCGATACGATGGACAAACCACTCTCAGAAACCAAGAATCCATGTCAGATCGAGAGGGATGAAACATTCTGGACTGCTTCTTGTATGATGACCATATTCTATAGCAAAGAACGGCAGCAGATGCTACAGCAACTTCTCACTGAAGCCTATGGAAAAAACCCACCCCTTGTAGGGGTTGATTCCTGGCAAGAATGTTTGGAAGGAGACCTTGCATTATTCTTCGAGGTCAATATGCCATCTCCGCCCTCATACAAGGATTGGCTTAGACAAAACCTGACTTCTCAACATTTCATACCCTACATTTTGAATGCTGCTTACAGAACGAAGAATCCAGAAGGCCGCACAGTAGTGGATGCGATACTCATCAATCCCAATAATGGGTTTGCAGTGGTCGTAGAAGCTAAGGTTCTAACAGATATTAGCATTGATATCACATATGATGTAACCCGCAACCAGATAGCCAGAAATGTCGATATGATGCTGGATGAAAACCTTCGACTCTGTGAGCCACTATGCAGAAGGGATCCCGAAAAGACACTCTTTCTCTTACTTACACCTGAAATGTTCAAAGTCGTTCCCTCTCGCAGGTTTTACGGATACAAGTTCCATGATTACAAAAAGAATCCAGAATCATTAACTGCAGATCTACCTCACAGGAAGAATCTAACAGAGCGCAAGATAAGCCATAGGCTCGGATGGCTCACTTGGGAGGACTTCCATAGAACAAACAAAAATTGCTGTCCTTGGGTATCCAAGAAATGACGAAATAAGCTCGTAGCTTTTCCATGATCAACGAACCAAAGTTACTTGCTACTACATAGATAGTCCATGCAAGCAAACCAATGATAATAATGAGTGCCATAATCTGCTGAGTCATAGCACCTGTGTCTTCTAGTATCAAATGGAGAATACTTGTTTCCATGAAAAGCAACTCGGAAGAAGTAGTATTAAGCGCACCGTTTGGAAATCCGCCCTTTCAACGATTCGATTCGCTAAATCAACGAGAATTGTCATAGATTATCGTCATTTTGACGAAATGGTTACTTTCTTTCCGTCATTTTGACGAATTGGTTCGCCAGTTCACCGATGGTCATATTTTAGAATGAAATTCTATTGCTCATTTGCAGTATATTAGCAAAGTCACTATTCTTGCTGCAATCAAGTATGATTTAATACAAAGGTCAGGGAATGCTATGTGAGCATTTGTTCTGTGAAGTCCAGGAGGAAAAAGAGTGGTAGACGAATCAACCATCCCGGTCCATGCTATTGCTGCAATCCTGTCAAGTAGTGGTAAATCTTTATTCAAATCTATGAAAGGTAACAAGAATGAAAGGAGCTACTATCAGGATGTCCTTCCTTCAGAGAAGGTTCTGGAAGATAGTGCTGAACTGCTTAAGAAGATGGGTTTTGATGTGGTTGCGTCAGGAAGATTCTCTCTGATTTTCGCATCTGAGAAAGAACATTTCGAAAATACTTTCAAAGTCAAACTTCAAACAGCTGAGCTTCCCATTATTGCTTACTCTAAAGAACCAACCTTCACCTACTACACGACAGAAGATACAATCATTGTACCTAAAGAGATGTCTTTGTGTGTTGAAAGAGTGGTTCTAGAACCACCCTGTCAATACGATGCTTCACCAACACCACCTTTTCTCAGCTACTACCATCTCACTCCTGATGACGTTGCAAAGCATCTCCGTGCCACCGACATACACAGTGAATATACTGGATCGAAAATACATGTAGCTATGGTCGATTCAGGATTCTATATGCACAAATACTATGCGGCTAGAGATTATGATATTGATGTCCAACCAGCTGTACGTTGGGATTTGTATGCTCCATGGGAGTTTGACTTACAACGAGATGAGTACGGTCATGGTACAGCTATTGCATCCAATCTTTTAGCAGTAGCACCAGGAATCAAGATGACAATGGTGAAGTGTTTCTCTAACTATGGAGTAGTTCCTGCTATGGGGAATGTGAATTTCAACATAAGTGGATTCTATACAGCATTGTCAGAATTGAACCCACCCCCTCATATCATAACCTGCAGTTGGCATGCAGGAACTTTAGAGATGTACGAGGATGTAACAAGCGGTGAATCGAATGCGGCTTACAGTATTATGAACGCTGAAATATGGGGTGCAAAGGACCGCGGCATCACAATTGTATTCTCCTGTGGGAACGGTGGAAAAATAGGCTGGCCAGGATGTAATCCTAACAATATATCAGTTGGAGGTGCGTACATTGACGATGTTGGTCGATGGTGGGCTAGCAGTTACGCGAGCAGTGGGCCTACATCATGGTATGACAATAGGTGGGTGCCAGATATATGTGGTATAGTCGGACAAAGTCCCTGTGGACGTCTGATTGTAATGCCTGTAGAACCTGGATGCAGATTGGATGTTTCGAGGACTGGTTCAGGACAGGAAATTTATGTTCCAGAGTCGTGCATGGATCAAACTGAGATAGATGATGGCTGGGCCGTCTTCAGTGGAACCTCCAGTGCAGCTCCTCAAGTTGCAGGTGTAATGGCTCTATTGTATGAAAAACTCCTCCAAGCTGGCGTATCGATGGATTATTCTTTTGTAATTATTGCTAGAAGACAATTAATTCTTAACGCCCGTGATATCATTCAGGGGGAGAGCTCTACACACTTCTCAGCAGTCTCAGGTCATGATAAGGCAACAGGTTGGGGAGTGGTCGATGCTGTTAAGGCTCTCCAAGTGTATATTCCACCCGACGGATAATACGTCTCGTGGGAGGTTCATACGTCTATGACCAATCCGGTAACTGTTACTCAAGACATTAGATACACAATATCCTTCAATCACCAAGATGAACTACCTTATTGAATTCTGAGTAAAGACTAACATCTCTATGTCAAAGGTTTGAATTCTGTGTCAAAGGTTATGCGTGATGAATTTATTAACAAGGTCAGAGATACTACTACTTGTAGGAGTTGGCATAGATCAACGGCGAACGCACAGTTCTAGTTTTTCGTTACATGCCCTCAATTACATAACGAAACTCCCCCCTCCTACCACAAACTTGTGTGTTCGCCACCTTCAAATACATCTCTCGACCTGCCAGGAAATTGATAGAACAATGAAGGAAATCAGTATCCAATACATCTCTCCTCCAGATGAGGATCAATCACATGTCAGAACATATACTGTCAAAAGCAATGTAACAGCATTGAATCTCTCTTCTGAATCTATGATTGAAGTAGACCTGACTCCAATCAAGAACTTACCACGTTTAGAAACGCTTTCTCTTCAATCAAACCATTTGACAGATATCGACCTTAGTCCATTAGCCGACTGCAAATATCTGAAGTATCTATTTCTTCACGATAATCAGCTAGAGGATATTGATTTAACACCATTAATGAAATGTAGTAAACTTGAAACATTAAACCTCAATCGCAATCGGTTGACCAACATAAATTTTGATGCATTTTCTAAACATTCAGCAATTCGAAGTATTGCGCTTATAGATAATAAATTGACATCAATCGATCTAAGCCCTCTAAAGGGCTCTAATATAGGAAGCCTACGACTCGATGATAATAACATTGAAACTCCTGATTTCTCTCCACTTTGGAAATGTCAAAATTTAACAGAACTGACTCTCGCAAACAATAACATTTCTGAAATAGACCTTGATTCGTTACCTCGATCTCTGACTACGCTATGGTTGTATATGAACAACCTTCAGTCTATAGATCTAGAACCTCTGCGTTATCTTGTTAAGCTAAGGGTACTACGACTCGAGAATAACTCGATGTCAGATGTTGATCTAACACCGCTTGTGAACTGTAAGCTATTGTCACAATTGAATCTCACAAAAAATAAAATGAAGCTCCTTGATATCTCACCACTTTTTAGTTGTCTGAGTCTAACCACACTTGAAGTAGACCAAAATGTATCATTAACTGCACTTCCAGAATATCAATCGATACGGACAATACCCCCTGCTCTCTCAAAGCTCAGAAGTGAGATACAATGGGTTTCGGGTGAAGATTTCCCTATTGCTTCTGGAAGACGATTATTAAACTCTAAAAAATTCTCGAAGATTGGAGCTAAGGACCTTTACGTGAAATTAGTTAGAGAGATCAACGACACTTACCGTCATGGTTCCTGCACAGGTACAATGATGTTGTTTAGAAAACTGTTAGAGGGTCTGTTCTATGAAATTATTCTATCTGAATTCGATAAGGGAGATGCAGCTTTAGAGGAGTTCTATGATAAAGACCAAGGACGAATCAAAAACTTCTCTAAACTCATAGATTTCTTCATTGACCATCGTGAAACCTTTGATGTGAGATTGGGTATTACCAGACGGGATATGACCTCTTTTGTAGAACAAGTAAAGAAAGTGAAGAACAAACTGAATACGTATACCCATTCGCTTTTCCACTCTGCTGATGAGAAAGACGTTGATGATATCCTTGACGATTTCAATTATATAGTCGATGCATTATTGACAATCTACAAACGAAGGGAGTAGAAAGGTATTTTCCCCTGATTTGGCATAGTGAACTCCAGTTGAACTATCTATTAGGTGAGTGCATATACGTAATGTGTACCCGACCACAAATTAGTATGAGTATAAAAGCTGCGACCAAGACACTGAGACATGACGGGGCAAGTTACACTCACTCAGTTCGGGTACACTGGTTCAACCCTTGGTGAGTTCTCTCATCCCGTTGAACTTGAACCAATTGGAACCCTGTGTTCATCACCTTCGAGCGAAGAGATGGATTCCCTCTCTTGAAGCAATGTTAAGAGGTCAAATATAGTACCACTTGATGAGGAATAAACATGGATGACTCGTTTAGGAACTGGTTTCAAGTTCGATTTCAATATGATGAAGCTGATACATTTGAGAAGGCTCTTGAAACACAAAGAAATGTAGATCTAGGAGTGTTAGAATGGGGGATGAGCCTTCCTGTGAATGAGCTGTGGCATGTTCATTCTGGGTCTGAGAAAAACCAGAGCTGGTTCTCAATTCGAGTTAAACCTACACCTGATCAGTTAGAGGAGAGAAAACAAGAGGCTGAGCAGCTAGGTGCTACGATTCCCGCAACTCCTATTGTTGATAATCATAAGTGGTGGAAGTCCGATGATTCATTTCCAGGTATATGTAAAAACATAGTAGAATGGATTTCGATGGCAAAGATATTGCAAAATCTAAGTAAGATAGCATATGAGCTAATCAAAATGGATACAGGAAGAGAAGAGATGTTTCTATATCATGTTGCAATCCATCATCTGCATAACATGATGCATATACAAGATGAGTTCTACCCTGTACAGACAGACCACGGTTTGTCGAAACGTTGTCTCTATATGTCAGGAAGACTCCTTGCTTTTGGAAATAACACAGTTCAATGGATTCCACAGCCGATTCACTAGATTCGAAGTATATGCCTTGGTATACCTGGAAGGGTGGGAGGATTTCGGTACAATGTTCTTAGAATCGACCTACAGATTCTCAATAAAACACGGATTCACTCTCAGCATCCATAGTGCCCGATCCAGCATATCTTCCTCAGGAAGTCCCACGATTGTCTGCTTGCAGACCTGAATGGTTGGGAGTGCTGTGATATCACGCACATCCTCTGTATCACAGTCAACATCACGGATTGAATCCACAGACAATTCATGAGCCTCTAACCGCTCCTCCAACATCTCACGTGCTGCAGGACAGAAAATACAATGAGAGTTCGTGTAGAAAAGGACACAGGCAGGACCATCCTTCAAGCTGAACTGGTCACATCCAAGCGGACGACCTGGATGCTCACCTTGCTGTATCTTCACCATGGCAGGTCCTTCCTTATCGAATAGTCCTAGTTGGAGGAATTAAAGACCCCTGAGTAGATGCTGTCCATATACAGCTGTTTTCCTACACCAATCCAAGCAATTGCAGATAATGCAATGAACGCTCCCGTTACACAGAGTATGCCTATTGTAACTCAATACATTGACATTCTGACACACATGGTCCACCAGACCGCGGTGGTTCCTCCAGCAACTATGAATCGTAGCCAGAAGGCATGCATGATATTCCATATTTGCCTTGCATCAGGTTCGCTGAGACCTGACGAGCTTTCTTCTTCTAACTTTCCCATGACAAGATCACCAGTCTGTAAAAGAAAGCTTTAGCTGATAACTGTTGAGACCAATGGGTATCTTCGAAGGGTGTTTTTTGTCAGTTTTTGACAATTTCAAATATAAGAAAGATAAATCAGGAATGGTCCAATGTAATATCTGAGGATAGGAGGTTTCGGTGATTGAGCAAATCAATAGATGCGGATGTGATTGATAGAATTGATATAATCATATGTAACCGATTACTTGCTAGTTCCATACATGAATCTATATCCACTGCTCTAAAAAATCAATCACATGTTCAGATACATGGGAACTCTGTGGGAGGTCTTCAAAACATCACGAGAACTTGCCGTTTATGATCTAGACACTCATAGGAGGGCTCCCCTCTTTCTGAGGCTGATTCAGTATGGTCCCCTGAAGCCAGATGACCTACCAGAATTGGCAGTGAAAGAGAAAGCCACAGTTCTCTCTGATACTGAAAGTGGGTCTTGCGTTCAATACATCTACTATTTCATGGTGGATCGGTTCAAGGGAGAGCTGGGTGAACTATTAGCCATGAAACCCGTAATTGATCTAGTTCACTCCCTTCAGCAAACTACGAGTCTGCCAAAGGACTTGCAGATATTTTGGGGCGATATGATTAAAGTGCGAAGTAAACAACGGAAGGGAAGCATGAAGCCAGGACACTATGTAAAAGGTGCGGATGGGTTGCTAGTTCAGAAGATGAATAATTCGATTATTGTACATGGTGTTGTCGAAGTAAAATCAAAACCAGCAGGGAAAGACGCAGTAGATCAGCTCAACAAGCACTGTTCCAATCTGGAACGTGGATTGAAACTAGAAACTACTGAGTATCCAGCTGATTCAATAAAAATCAGTGAATCAGGGCTAGTCAAAATCCTCGTCATGTCTTCTGATTGGGAGCTTAATCGAGAATTAGTACCTAATGATAAAACTGACCTGAGAAGTACGATAGTCTATATTGACCCATATGGCAAGCCACAAGACACTCAGGTCAACAAAACAGAACCTGATATGTGGAAGATTATCCTTGGGTGGTCGAGGGAAGCGATAGAGCAAGCAGCCTATGAAATGACATTCTACTATATGGCAGAGTTAGGAGAACGAGTTTTTACTGAGAATCCCAAACCAAAGGATTGGGCAGATATGTCCCCTGAGAATGCAGGAATGAATGCCATTAAGGAGATGCTCTATTCTCTTCCCCTACGACCCCTGACTGATACCCAAGTGTGGTTGGCTGCACAGATTTACAACATCTACTCCTTTGGATATCCTCTTGGGCTCGATCATGGTCGGAAATATGAGATGCTCTGGTGGGAGAACGGAAAATTGATTCCGTTGAAACTTCTAAATAAGAGAAAGAGAAGGAAATCGAGAAAGGTTTCTGAGTGAATTCAGGTACAGGAAAGGCAAATATGGAAGGGTTTCGGAAGGTAACTGGGTCAGGTCAGCGTATGTGTCTTTTGACCCATAACGAGATCACCATTTCGTGCTGGCCTGCCCACCTATTGTGGTTGGAGATGGAGATACATACGTTGGATATTATTAGTGAAATTCAGACGATAATTGCTGAAGTAGAACAAGCGGGTCCACAAGCTCTACACTTTGCTCTCTCAAGGTTAAATCTGTATCAAAATATGGCGGTCGAAGAGGAAGGTGATGCAGACAAGCAGACAACATTCAGCAGATGGGGATTCAATGCTGCGCAGGGTTACTTGTGGATTATCGAAGAAATAATGAGAAAAATCTCTGAACCATTACTCCAAAAGCTTGCTCACGGAGGTCCATTTCGTGATGAATATAATCCGAATGAGGTACTTAATTCCGTTCGAATGATGCAACTTGCTGGACCCGCTGTTGCAATGAAAAAAGAATCCGCAAAAAACTTTAACGAGAAGGAAGCTCATGTCATCTGGGCGGGAAGGGACGAACCAGAATATCTCGAATATCGCGATGCAATCGCAATTGATAATGACCATCACAAATGGATTAGGCATCTCTTGGCAACTATGCCAAATAACAAAGACTGGTTCAATGCAGTTGATGACGATCTCAAAGAAATTCACGGTGTTGGGTTTGAGGATTTATTCACAACATTAAAACTATTGGAGTGTTGGATGGATAATCCTGAAACAAAGGCTAGAATTAGTCCGACAATTCCAATACACAGGTTAGATCCTGAGCATCTTCAGAACAAGTTACTAACAAAAATGAGTCCAGAGAGCGTAGATAGTGTGGTTAATGCACTCACTTGGAATAGGAAAACAGACCTTTCAAAACATCCCCTTATACATGACGGGCAATATTCTCATATGTTTGCTTATTGGTTCTGTCGTTTTCAACCAGGACTCGCATTGAGTTGGCTTTATCCCTACTTCTACTATGGACATCCAACGATACCAGGAACAGCTGGAAGACTGAGAGGGGAAATCTTTGAGGAATACCTGAAGTCATTAATTGAACAGGAAGTCGGACAACCTTGCGTTCAAATGAGAAAGATATTGACACCTAGAAATTGTCCCTCGCTCTCATCTTTCCAAATACCCGGGGTTGATATCGACCTAGCAGTAAATCTAGGTGATGTTGGGTTGATTATTGATGCAAAGGGAGGAACGATTGAATTGCCAAAATCAATTGATGATATTAGATGGCACTCTATCACACCTGTTGATGTCTATCAATGTTTTGAAAAAAACAAAAAGGTTGCAGAAAAATGGGATAGAGTATTCTCCGCAGTTATTCAAGATGGAGATGTTCTTGCGGAAATAGATCTAGGTGATTGTGAAACTCTAATCCCTATTGTAGTCCATTCAAAAGCCCAACCAATAATGTTTGAGAAGTATCGTGAGGTCCACGAGTGTCCAGATTTTCAGACCGAAACCCATTCATTGACCTCTCTTATAGCTAGATTAAGCAGTTGATTTGAAATAACTCATTCATCTAAAAATCACCATTACGTACTGAGAGATCCACCTAGAGTCTAGGTAGGATGGATGTGAAGGTATATACATTAGACAAGATTGCAGAAATAGCTATGGAAACCGTCCGAGTCAATGAAATTCAGGTATTGCGACTAGACTCATAATTTCCCCTTATCTCATCAAATGCTGATTTGAGTTCGTGGTGATCATGATATTTTACAAAGCCTTCAATTCTACTTTCAATAAGTGATACCATGTCGTGTGTTGGAATATATTTACTCCCACTCAAATCTCTTAGTAGCATGAGTAAGAATTCAGGTGAATCTACAAGACCAATATATTTACTCAATATCCTCTGTTTGTCAGAAGAGTTATTCAGTCCCTCATAGACTGATTGGAACTCAATATAGATTATTCGTGAGGATACACGTGAAAATATGATTAGCTCGGCTCTTCCGAGATAGAAGGTTAAGGGAGTTCTTATTGTACATACTCACAGAAGAATCGTGGGTTGAACGCCGTGCTAGATTAATTAGCAAATCGACGTTGAGTGAGTTGAAGGGAAAGAACTGAAGTGTAATCATCATGTCTTTGAATGACGTACATCATCATATCTTTTTGGATTTACTGCCCTTTTCTTGTCTGAAACTCAACATTCCAGATTTCCCACTTAGCATTCTGTGCAACGTATCCCAAATCGCATCAGATGGTTTGAAGACAAAGATTCCATCTTTATCAACATAATATTCTAACTTGTCAGAACTAAATTGATTTTGTGCGTGAGTCAAACCAACAACTCTGCCAAAATCTATTGCAATCCATATCAGAACAACAGCACTCGGTATAATTGCAATGTGTATCCAAATATCTTGATGAAGATTCGGAAATCCTTCGATAACATAAAACCAGACGCTATATAGAACGGCTAAAACTGCTAGCACTGTTGCAATGCCAAAGGGACCAAACATATTTTTCTCCCCAGCTCTCCCGATTCTTATTCCTAGAGGAAGCTCAGACTCCTCAGTATGATATTGTTCATCTGACGGTAGGATCACTCTGATTTCAGACCAGATTTTCTGGATACGGAAGGTGACAAAACCATTGAGTATTCTCGAAAATATTGCACACAGAATGAAACAGAAAATAATGGTTATGCACAGAAAGATGAGTGTTTTAAAGAAAAACTCCAGAGAGGGAAATAATATTTCAATAATTGGTGAAACCAAAAATCTGCTAGAATATAAAATCATCAATACAACTGGTAAACCATACAGAGTTAATGTGTATTCCAACGAAATGGCCATGAATCTCAAATCAATTGCTTCAATAGAAACTGCATATCTATGAAGTCCATAAATGAGTGAAGTAGCAATAGTCGTAATCAAAGTAAATTGGAATCCAAAGTTCAATTGTAGTAATCCAAGAGCAATTGATAAAAATGCAAGCGAAGCCCCTAAAACAGCAAATGGGACATAAACACCAGTGTCATGTCTTTTAAGTCTATGAGGATCAACAGCACTGTTCAATATTTTTCTATATAACCAATCCTGATCATTGAATGACAATCTTGCCATCACTTTCTTGGCAGCACGAGAACCTCTATATCCATGATACATTGCATATTGCTTGGTGGTTCCTTCTTTTAGGATGAATGTGATATCTCGGGTATGCCACCAATATACTGTGTAACCTTTGTAATCATCTGCATCTCTTAGATAATCCTTTGGAGCCATGGTAATACTCCATACTCCAAGATACTCCACTAGAATTGCTTTAATCTGCTCTAGACTCAATTGTGTTGTATCGAACTCATGGACACTCACTACGCATATCCCCCGGTTCTCCAGCGTTATGCAATCAACTACTTCCGTATAGAAAATTACCTTCTACCCATACAATAAGTTTACTAGAATTTATAGCTTTGCAAGAATCTATCAACAACTGAAATCAGATGAGGTTGTACAAGATACTGAGTCAATGATTATCTTATACATTATTATGAGTTTTCTCGAAGTGAGATACCACATCTAATACAGGTTTTCCTCTTCGCCTTGTATTCTCTCCCACATTTTGTACAAGTGAAAATCCCATCCTCAAAGGGTTTGAATGGCTTTAGATTCACTATTCTTGGGGGAATAACCATTTCAGGTTTGGGTACGAGGGATTTCCCGTTAGATTTCGTGTGGTAGTATGCATCAAGTTGTTCTGTAAGAGGAGGTAAAATGAGGAGGGTATTATCTTTGAATTGCTCATCAGAAAAGAAAAGCCTATTTTCCAAGTAATGCATCATGATATCCAATTCATCAGCTGCCCAAATGGGTTGGTCATTTATGGTAATCCTTTTCTCAAGATATTGAAAGAAAATTGACGAATCATCCATTATTTCCGAAAATACCCTTAGATCATCGAGGGCAACTACCCATGGCCATTCCTTGCTAACTAGAAGCCCCAAGTCATAGGCTAGTTGGAGGTTACATCCAACCCAATACAAAGTATCCAAACTGACAATGACAGGGAAGACTTTGTTATACTCACTCCCCTTGATGGTCAGTACAACATCCCCTCTTCTATTCTCAAACACCGCTTTTTGGGATGACTGGATATACATAATGGTTTGTAGAGTTTGTTTGTGCGCCTTCCTCAAGACTTCCTCCATCTTTCCCCTGAAAGCTAAAACAGATCCCCTCTTGGCAGATGGAGGAAGAGCCCCAGCCTTTGCTTCAACAACTAGAATACAATCATTGAGCAACACAATGCCATCGATTTCGAATCGATCAGATCCATCTTCTGTAAGCTTGTAGTGGAGACTGGAGTAACTCTTTGAGCCTTGAAGCATTCCTTCCAAAATGGACATTGACTCTTGCTCAACATAGGTGTCCCGTTTCTTGTAGAACTTGTCTTTATAGTAGTCTAGGTTGTTCTCCTTGAGTATGCTCTCAAGGATGATTCTTTGATTCCAAAAAAGCATCGAAGGCTCAAATAAGTAGTAACTGTCATGGAATTTGAGAATCGGTCGTCTGTCATAGACGGAATCATTCATCGGCCACTTTGCTTTCTTCTTTGGTTCAAGGAATGAATTATTGTCTCCAACCTGACAACTGAGTTGCTCCAGAATCTTGGTTTCCAACTCGTTGCTAGGTTTGACCTCGAATAGGTCGATGCATTTCAACAACTGGCCAATGTCCTTTTTCTCAACATAAACCTCAATGTTCTTCTGAACTCTTCCAATTGTATCCTTTCCCACTGCATTGGCGAATTCCTGAAATTGTTTGTATGTAAAGCCTGCAATGCTTTGAAAGACATCATCATGTAAAGTGAAGAGACCTGAGCCGGTCTGATTGATATGACATTGATATGCATCTCCTTTCCTTCCTACATCACTCGTAATGAGTTGAAATCGGATATCAGCCTCAGCTTTAGTTTGGGTTTTATTGCTAGCCGATCGAATGCTGTGGAAAGTAAGCGTAGAGTAAAGAGTTAACCAAGTCTGTTGGAGCTTTTGAATGACATCCAGAGTTGGTGCATCACTACCCGTCCCACCGAGGAGCGTCAGGTTAATGAGGTATTCCACCAAGGGTCTTAGAATCTCAGATTCAACTGTGTTCACCATTGCTCCTTGGGAATAGAATGCGATTATCTGAAGGGGATTATACTTACTGATGACCTTCTCGATATCTCCAATACCTCGATTAATCTCGCTGGCTAGTTCTTGCTCAGATGGTAGCTCATCTATCAGTGATATTTTCTCCACCCCTATGTATGATTGGACTACCAATTCTCTTAAAGACATTCATCTTCTCTGTGAAGAATTTACTACTTATTGTCATTGATGAAACTAGGGAAACAGTAACTTTCGATTTAGAATCATGGAGCATAACTCGGACCTACCGAGATAGAAGGTTAAGCCACTCAGCGCGAACATATTCACATAAGAATCGTGAGTAGAACGCCGTGCCAGATCAATCATCAGATACTACGTTGAGTCAGTGGATGGGGAAAACCCTCATTGGATGGGAAGAGATACGTCAGGCTCTTGTCTTTGTGGACAGTCTTTCAGAGGAAGAGCGCAATGGTGCAATGGTCGAGGTCTATGAGCACAGTCAGGAGTCCAGTGTGAAGGTAAGTTTTCAATCTCTGCATGAGTTGGATGAGTGGTTGAAGATGCGCTTTCGAAAGCAATTACTGAAGGGTAATGATAATCCTTCCTCGAAGATACTGGATGTGCTCAGTGAGGTCCACGGACATCTGGTGATGAGCTAGTTTTGGTGTTCACAGACTATCAGCTACTTTTTTGTGCATAAGTTTCAATACAATTTGTACTAAAACTGTGAATTTGTAATTCACCTTTTAGAGGAAGATTATCATGAATCTCATGAGGTTTAGTCGTGAAGTGGTATCTGTATTTACAACATTAGGAGCTGTTTCCTTAAGTGTCAGTATCCTACTTCTTTTCTTTTACAATATATTCTCATGGTTGTTTCTCTCTCCCATTATTCCTTTGCTATTGCCAATTGCAATCATTGGTTTTCTTTTGTTCAGTTTAGGTGCTGTTTACTGGACAATCTTCCTAATTAATGAAAGGGGATTCATGAAACTTGTCACTTCATATCCAATAGTTGAAACAAAAACTGATATGTCCAATCTAGAAATGCTTCTCCCTGCATATCTGATAGACTCGATTGATCGAGAAATTCTAGAGTTCGTATCATCAAATTCTGGTGATATCTTGGCGATTAAAATGCAAATCGAAAACAAGTCGTTCTCTCACGATACAAAGCAGATTGCTCAAAGGATTTCAAATCTGATTGATTTGAAAATGATTGGAGTCTACGACAGAAGATTGAAACGTAGATTAACTATTACTTCTTTGGGACATGAAGCAATCAATACCCCTCCTGCAACATTTTCATCAAAGATTCCCTTTATTGTTAGGAATCACATGTATGAAGCATATCGTCAATTATGGCTAGAAAAGTGGGGACAGGTAATTAATGAAGCTCATAAATCTATAGAATCAGCATACAAAATTCTTCTAAAAAATCAGACCAATGAAGAAATCCTTAAGATTCTAGATGAGAAAAACAAATCAAGACCTTTGGAACAACGAACAGCTGGTGCATTGCACAATATCATGATAGAAATAAAACAATTGAAGACTGGTACCTTTGAGAGGTATCTTAGTGATCAGATTACAAAATTGAAGGGAATTGCACACGATTCACCTGACTCAAAGACTTATACTCCAGAACATGCAGTTCGCACTGTTCAGTATCTAGGGATTTTACTTAGAATTCTATTCAGTGCATGAGGTTCACTAGATGAGAGTAGAGCAATCCTTTAATTACTCAGTTAGTGAAATTGAATCTGTACTGAGAAGCATTGCAGATGCGTTTTGGGTACCAATTGTTAAACGTGAATGATAACCCATCTTCAAAGATACTGGATGTGCTCAGTGAGGTTCATGGGCAGGTTGCCTTGGGATGATGAAATAACTATAGATTTGGTCCTCTATCCAGATATCTTTGGATAAGTTCTAGGTTTTCTCGGTAAAACGATCAACCCGATTGTTCCACCCTCCCTTTGAGTCCTCCACAAATGTCAGGTCTGGGTATACCAGATCAAGGGTGCACCCCACATATCCCTCGATGTCATTCTTCATAGCGAACTCGGTCAAGCTGGCTATTGCATTGTCCACGAGGGAGTCAAAGTCGATGTGTCTATCGAGGAGCTTGAAATCGTATATCTTGGTGGTCCTGTAACTCATGATGTTCCGTACCGTTGTTGAAGGGGTTTCTTCTAGTCGCATGTATGTGAGTACGGAGTTCCAAACCTTTGTGGTGCGGAAAAGTGCTCGATTAACGGGGTTAATCCGTCAAAACATTACTTTCTGCCATCTCCCAGAGGAGGGGGTGTCTCTGGTGGGCTTAATAGGGACTAAGAGGACGTTTTCAGAAGTATCTTTAATAGAGAGTCAAGAAATCAAGTTACCGAACCATTATAAAAAAAAAATTGGGTCGGCGGCACGTAGACCACCAGACCCCTACACCTAACTAAATTCGTCATAAGTTACATCAATCTCGTAAGCTCCACAACCACCCTGACTCCCTAATTTGACCTTAATGTATACCCAGCCATAAGACATTGGTGGGAATAAGTTTTCAGCTAACTCGTCCTCACCTTGCCCGTTACTATCTGTAGAATAAGGAAAAGGGGGTGGAAAATCACCCGGATATCCATCGTAGTATGTAAACATGATATCTAGGGTTGGATTCTGGACATGCGCATCAATTGTGAGTAATCCTCCTATACCAGTGTATAGTTTGAACCAATCATAATCAGATGAAGGCTCAATCCATTCATAGCTGAAACTTACAGTTCCCTGACTTGTGAGAGTGCCAAGACTTCTTGCATTTGTATATGAGTTACCCACTTGATCTGCAGGTGGAGCAAAATTGTAGTTTCCAGTCCTTGTTTCTTGTGATATGTATTCAAAATCGATTATCTGTCGTGCCTTGATGTAAACTGTATGTGCAGTTGAATGGACTGACACTGATTTTGAATACGTTTGAGTACTGGGATTGTATGACATGGTGTACCTATTTCCATCAACATAGAGCCAGACATATCTCTGGAACGCATGCGAATCCCATGTGACTTTACAACTTGCTACAACACTGGGATTTTCTATCGGCACTCCGCCACTTGTGTAGCTACAGACTATACTCTGATACGTGAAAATTGGGGGTGTATGGCCACTGGGTGGTTTCCACGCCATCGCAGGCATAGAAAGACCAACCACTAGCAGTAGTACTACTCCTAACATTAGCTTGTTTCTCAATTATTTATTCTCCTAATGCTCAAATTTGAGCAAAGTACAATACACTTGAGAGAATTTAATTCCTTAGTTACTCTTCTAACTTTTCAAGAAAGAACGAAAGTGGTAGGGTTGCAGCCATCATCTTCCTGTTCGGTTTGTACTCCTGCTCCTTTCTGAGAGGATACTGAGGGTGTTTGATCAGATTGTAGATGAGCCTCTCCTTGGTTTCTTCCACATAGACATGGATCTGTGCAGAGTGTTTGAGACCGTGCCCTGCTGCTGGATTGTACCTGTATCGCTGTGACGAGCTCCCTGTGATGATGGTCGCAATGTTGTGTTTCAGAGTGAAGGTCATCAGGCGGTGGGCTATATGGGTAAGGTGTTGCTTTCCCTCTGCGTTCACTGGTCCTTCCCCATAGTAGATATCAGCGAGACCTGGAAGGAGCAAGAGCCTTGCAGGAACTCGCTCAAAGAAGGAATCCAACTGGTTCATCACCACATCATAGGTCTGACTGGAGTTGAAGGCACGACTCACGAAGATGTTGTCCATCACTGTTTCTGGATCAAGCCCGAACTCGAAGGCCCAGTGTGTGAGGGTTTCGATGCTGGTCATATTCTCGCTGTCGATGAGGATTGAGGGGAGGTCCATTCCACCTTTCTCTGGTGGGAGTTGGGCGTGGACTGCGATGCGGTGCAGACACTCGCGGGTGCTTTTGGAGCCATAGAACAAGTAAGTGAGTCCCATCTCCAGACCACCACCAAGCAGGGAGTCCAGTGGTTTGATACCTGTGTGAAGGATCTCACGCTTGGTCATCTTGTCTGCGGTCTGGAAGGACATCTCGCTCGGAAGTGGTATGTACCACCTGAGTAGATAAACCTCGATATAATGGTCTGGTGTCTTTCTTTTATATTTTGAAGAATACCTCTCTGTTGTCTCCTCCCCTCATCAACTAAATTCATATTGTAAAGAGCTCAGGTTATGGCCTGGGCTACTAGAAATAAAAATATTCCAGGTAGTAGCACTAACGCACCTAGAACTGACAACCTTACTTGCCATTCCCAAGAGTTGCCACTGAGTAGTAGGAACTCAAATGAAAACCAGACTATACCGGCAGCAATGAACTCTAATATTACTCGACCCACGAAAGAAACGTTGAATCCTGCAGAAAGAAAAATATCACTTGCCATTAGTGTAAAGAACATACCTGCGAGAAACATCAACAATACTCCAAGCCACGCTCCATCTTTTGTTAGACTTTCAGACATATGTAATCACAGATTAGATTTGCAAATCAATGGTATATTTACGTTCTATGTATATTGATTGAAAATAGACTGATGGATTTCATTCCCACTACGGATCACCGGACTAGGTAGGTTAATAATCTAGGCTGCTTGGAATAGTTTCAGAGGTGCATAAGATGTCACCTACACGGTTTATTGAAATAAATGATGATGTTTCTTTTTCTGTTCCAGTCCCATGGGAATTGACACCATATATGGAGGAACTACAGGAATGGGTTTTGGAGAACTGGGAAGTCACACTGGAAAATTTTCAAACTGTTGAAGATATGAAACAAGATAATTGGCGTCGATTCTATATGAAGGCTGAAGAATTAATGGCAAATGGAAGAATTACTGGGGAAGATTTACTAGCAAGTATAATGAATGAGTTTGAAACGAATGTTAAGGAAAGGCGTAGTTTAATAGATGATCCAGATGATGAATCCCCTTTGTTATCTTGGTATTTACTAGGAGAAGAATTGAAAGAGTGGGGGAACTATATTTACGATAATGTTTCTCCTTCAAATGGAAAGGATAAGTATGAAGAAGCAGTGGTTTGTCTTCGTAACGCAGTAGAGATTGATTCTGACTTTGTTGCTGCTTGGATTGGGTTAGGTGATGCGTTATACAAGATTGCATCTCCAACCTACAGCAACTCAATTGAGAGAGAACAGCTCTTGCAGCAAGCAAGCTCTGCATATATGAGAACAATAGAGATTGATCCAGAGGGATTTGGATGGATTTCCCTTAGCATAAGTTTGATTGCTGAGGAAAAGTACTCTGAAGCAATTCAGGTTAGTCGTGAAGCATTGAACTATCATCCGGATAATCCTCGTATATTGAGTTACATCGGATATTCGTATCTTGAACTAGAGGAATTCTCTATTTCTGAGAAATTCCTCAGAAAGTCATTACAATTTGAAGAGGATATGCTGGAAACAGAATTGTCCTGGATATGGAATTCACTTGGAAGAGCATTAAGTGTACAAAGATTCTATACAGAAGCACAAGATGCATTCGAAAACGCAATTAGAATCGACCGTGAAGATGCAATTGCATGGTTGAATCTTGGGATAGTGAGGATATCACAAGGAAGACTAAATGAGGGAGAGGAAGCACTAAGACGAGCTGTTATACTTCAACCAAATCTCTCAGATACTAAAGATGAGATAATGAGAAATGCTACTTCTGAATTACAAGAAGACTTAGACCGTCTAATTAGGAAGCAACTTGACAGTAGACCAGAAAGTCTTACCTCATGGCGATGTATATATTGCAGTGCAAATCTTGATGCTGAACAGCTTGAACTGATCAGAGCCAATGTACCTATTCAGTGTGAATCATGTGGAACAACAATAACTAGAGAACGATTTCTCACCCACAAAGTACAGCCAGGTGTTGAAAATGAATATACTGAAACAGAACCTCTTCAAGGAATTACTGATGAGGATGAACTAAAGAAACTCGCAGAATTAGATGGTCTTGGACTCGTTGATGATGAAGATTAAGTTCAACTCCAAAAATTTCATTACCCATAGATCAACTAGATCCAAGTTAGAGCTGAGTGCTCATCGTAGATATGCAACAAATGCTAAAATGCGAATCTACGTTGACTCAATTGTGACTGTATATGACACAGATGTGGGAGTTCGTTCTACTAAATGGTTCTAAAATCTATACTAATCTCGCATGGAAATATGTTCCTTACATAGAAGAGCTACAAGCGTGGATATTGGAGAACTGGGATACAGAACCTCAGGATGAAATGACCACGGAATTGCAGACTTGGGAAGAAATGGAACAAGGAATTAGGCAAAAGAACGAGGAGAATTGGCGCAGATTCTTTGAAGTAGCTGATGCATTCGTAGAAAACGGGACAAAACAAAAACATCCCATTGGTTGGGTATTAGATAAAGTTGACGACCACATGGATGGATCTGATTAGGCATGGTCAGTTTGTCTGCGGTCTGGAAGGACATCTCACTCGGAAGTGGTATGCTAGTGATAGACCTATAAAGTGCTACAAGCTTAGTATCCCTTGGAGCGGGGTTTTCTTGACGAAAAAGAGTACTGATACCATCTGTCCTGAATGTGGAAAAATGACATTTGAGCGAGATACGTGTAGACCTATTAGAAGCCATCCTTTAAGACCTCCTCTCTCTTGGAATGAGACTAAAGGACTACAAGCTCTGCAAGAAGAAATTTCAAATAATACCATTCATCCATTTCTTTTGGTGGGATTACTCGTATGAAGAAATGGTTGATGATTCTCGTTCTTGTAGTAGGATTAATGCTTCCAACCGTGGCAAGTGCGGCAACTCCAGAAAGCAATCTTGATTTCCATCCTAATGCTGATATTGATATCTGGATTGATCCTTTAGGATGGCATAGATATTGGTATACGGATTTGGATGCAGGTGATATCATCTCCGTGAGTATCGATGTGGTAGAAGGACCTGGTATCGACTTCTTCATATGTGATGATGAGAACTGGGACATTTGGGAAGGGGGAGGAACAGCAAGTGTTTACAATCTACGCGAAAACGTAGGGAGTTTAACAGCCAGCTTCACTGTTCCAAGGTCTGGTACATGGAGTGTTGTCTTTGATAGTGATTCCCTTTCAAATATTCATATTGAGGGAACGATTAATGCATATACTCCAACTACCACCACATCAACAAGTAGTCCCGCTGATCTGTCCCTGATAGCTGGTGCAATCACTCTTGGATTGCTCCTAATTCTTCTCGGTATGGCTTGTTTCTGTGCAAAGAAATACCAAGAAGGTCAACAAGAAGGACAGCAAGGATATCAAGCATCTCCACAACCATCCTATCAACCTGTACCCATCCAAAAGGAAGAGATTGTTATGTTCTGCTCCTACTGTGGAACTCAACGGCAATCACCCGATGCACCATTCTGTTCGAGATGTGGAAAAGCATTCAGTGGACCAGAGTTTGGTTGAACTTGGATACAACCCTAGAAAAGGAGAGTTTCTTGGTAGCCCATCGGTTGAACGACCTTAGTCCCTTGATTCTTTGGTGAGTTCACATAAGTAGACACCTCATAGGTTTCTATGAGGTCTTGTGAAACAGGTTCGAGTAGTTCTGTGACTACTGTTGGGTCTTGTAGGTCGGGATCCAACCAGTTCTTCTCATTCTCTGGTCTGAGTATCACGGGCATCCTCCTCTGTCTTGTCAGGACGCCCAATGTCCGGGTTGAGCGTGGTAGCTGTCCTGAATGCCTCCTCCGCCTCTTCAGAACGCCCAGTTTCACTAAGCAGCAATACGAGGTTGTTCCACGCTACTGAATTGTCTGGGTTGTGCATGATAGCTGTCTTGAATGCCTCCTCCGCCTCTTTAGGACGCCCAGTTTCACTAAGCAGCTTTCCGAGGTTGTTCCACGCTACTGAATTGTCTGGGTTGTGCATGATAGCTGTCTTGAATGCCTCCTCCGCCTCTTTAGGACGCCCAGTTTCACTAAGCAGCTTTCCGAGGTTGAACCACGCTACTGCATAGTCTGGGTTGTGCATGATAGCTGTCTTAAATGCCTCCTCTGCCTCTTCAATGCTTCCAATCATAAATAGCGTTACCCCGAGGTTCAACCAGGATTGTCCAGATTTCGGTCTAAGCTCGGTAGTAGTTCTGAATGCCTCCTCTGCCTTATCAAGACGTCGAATTTCAAAAAGGAGTACTCCCAGCTCTGTCCACGCAGCTGCATTTTTGGGAGTGAATTCAACGACTTTCTTGAACTCAGCTATCGCTCCCATTGTACGTTGTAGATCTCTCAGCACAATTCCAAGGTCATACAATGCTGTCACGTTGTCAGGGGCGATTCTAATTGCTTTTCTAATCGCTTCTTCGGCCTCATATTTTCGCCCCTGTCCAGAAAGTGCAGCTCCCAGAGCAATATAATATTCAGGGTCGTCTGGCGAAACATTGACCGCTTGAAGCAGTTTTTTCTCCTCTTCCATGGGAGTGACTACCTTTTCACTGAACAACTTTGTGCCCATTATCTCTCTCTTCTCGAATTCTGGTGAATCGAGAGATTCAATGAACTCTGCATCGTGGCTCTCCACCGCACCCGACTTCTCAGTGTCAGGTGCCCCAGAGAAGTGTCTTAAGACAGCATCGTATTTCTCCCGATCCTCGACCTCGCCAGGCTCAAGTCTTAGAATAGTATACAGGGGGTCACTGGATACCAATCCAGGTATATTCATTCTCATCACCAGATGACGCACATATACAAAGCTAAGCCACAATTCATCGTCACCTCGTTCTATGAATAGTTTCCAAGAGTCCATGAATTGATCAAGAGTTGCCTTATGCGAATGGAGCAAACCATCACGAGCCCTTTCCGCATTGTGTTTGACCTTCTTGAAGAGGCCCTCAGATCTCATCTTGAACATCAGCCAGTCCCTTCTCAAAATGAGCATCTCGATACCATCGACTTCAGGCTTTAGGTTTCTGAGAAAGGGATTCGCCACATATGTAGACACAGTGTCCTCATCAGACTCACCAATCTCTTCCATAGAGTCTCGAAGAGGGGCGAGGAGCAGGTAATTCTCCAAAGTTCGAAACTGAACAAGGGCACACCCTCTCTCCATGGTTTCATCACGTCGATTGCTAATCCAATTGCGAAGCAGTGTCCGGTCTTGAACGTAAAAGAGTGTGAATGAAGATACTATCAGAATGATGGCTCTTTGGTCCAAAAAGTCACCAGCTAGTAGGGTCCTGACCAAATGTATTGTAAGGCTAAACACCATACAGAACATTATCACTCTGAATCCAGTTCCCACTCTCTCTGCCCAAATACCGCTACGGAGGTCGTTCCCACGGACCACACAGTGTTTGTCATTTCATCCTCGGGACGTGATCCCAGAGCAACGGTTGACTCCCATGTCTTGAGAAGGTAGCTCGCCTTCAGAACGAAACTCTCAAGTTCGACTTCCGACTTAAGCATCATCTTGCGTATGATTCCATATGCACGATGCTCATCCCTTCGACTGAAGTAAAGCAGTGCAGCAAGAATAGGAGTGGTCAAGATTATCGCTTGGGCCTCCGCGGCTGCATCCCATCCTAGTGGTGTTCGAATTATGGAGAGCAGAAGGAAGATCACTGCCGCTGAAACAGCGAGATATATCCCGTTCTCCAATTTCTCTCCCGGACGAAGAGCGGAAAGACTCTGCAATTTTACAATCCCCTATCCAATCGACGGTCAAGCGCACTCAACAATGTTCTAACGAACGTCTAAACTATGAAGTCCAGTCTTAATATTTTTTCTCTCGGACAGCAACTGGAACGAAACTGCGTTGGTCATGATGCTTGAGAGTTCTAGTTGCACCAGAAGCATCATAGAACGCTTGTGGCTATCTTTTCCCCATATTCTCTTCATGGAAATTACCATTTAAGGTGTATAGAAATGGAAGCTCGGAGTTTGCGCGCGCAAACTCTTCCTCTTTTTTTAGATGTCACGAGATCTCTGAGCCTGAGATATCCTTCTTCGGTTCTCTGGAATATGAGTCCATTTCAAATAATGACCATGTCTTTGTTTAAGAGCTGTTATGTGCTGGTCGAACTCCTCCAAGGAGCAATCCTTCAGGACACTGACGATCCAGTTAATATTCAACCTTGGATTTTCCAAGAACACACTCAGAGATTTCTTGTGACGCTTTCGTGCTGAATCCTATGGTGAAAGAAGTTATTACCTTTCTCACGCATGGGCTACGTGCTGATTCTTCAGCAGAGGTGGGATATCAAAATTGAAAAAAGAAATATTAGTAATGTTAGTTATATTTAGTCTATTTTCTATGACAGTGCCTTCGGCCTTGGCATGGAAACCACCAGGAGCATATAATCCTCCTGTGATACATGGTCCAACATATACACGTGATTACTCCGAGTATCCTTCAAGCATCACAGTGGAGTGTACCGTAACATGGGACCCAGCTGCATTCCAGAGATATGTCTGGGTCTACGTGGACAGCACTCGATATACAATGTCCTATGTATATGAGGGTGGGAGTTGGAAGTATAAGAAAACGGTCAATGTCAATCCTTGGCAAAGCCATAATCTGTACGTTAAAGCCAGAGAGATCATTCAATACGAGTACATCAGTCTTGAAACGACTTCTTCAATACACAATGAACCGTCACTTACTCATGATTCTTATTCTGCATCAGGTGATAAGTATGCAATTATCCTTGAATTCACCCCCTTGGAAGATAAAACGGATTCTTCGGGACAGGTTAGGAAAGGATACTGGGCTCACTATAACTCTTGGACTTCGATGAAATCAGAAGTGGCTGGAAGTAATTTCGATTATGTGTATGAGTTTAACATTGAATGGGCAGAAACTGCCGGGGAAGCAGGAACTGCGTTCATAAGTCACCTGAACCATTTCAAAGATAACACAGATTCCGATGATTATGTATTTGTGTACATTGTTTCTCATGGAATTACTACTGGTCTTGGCTGGGCCGGAAGTCTTGCGGTAAGCTGGGCTTCCATGAATAGCGCTTTAGACAATTATGACAATGAAAGGATGACTGTTGTCATAGAGGCTTGTCGGTCAGGAGCAGGTATATCAACCCTGATTGATACAAATCGTTTGATCATTACTGCATGTGGTTCTGATACTGATGCATATCATATTGTAACCCCAGATGAAACACAAACTAAGAGTCTTTTCACCTACAATTTCCTGTTGTACTTGTCTCCAACAAAATCATTTGCCTACGCATATTACTATGCCAGTGTTGCTTGCGATGGAACCCAGTCTCCACAACTAAGTGTATCAATGACCACGACACTTGCACGGATGAAACTGAACTGCTAATGACCGAGAGGTGCTCTCTTATGGAGCATCTCACACTCTTTTTTTTCAACCCTGATATTGTCTATTCCAATCCATCCAGAAAGAACGAGAGTGGGAGGGTCGCAGCCATCATCTTTCTGTTTGGTTTATACTCTTGTTCCTTTCTTAGGGGATACTGGGGATGCTTGATCAGATTATAGATGAGCCTGTCCTTGGTTTCCTCCTGTCTCTTTTTAAACTCAGGGATGAGGCTCGA
>Ga0114923_10000700_pt1 | contig 24964 bp, 39 predicted proteins | sample SumtaG_FD_89578 | JGI IMG/M metagenome (GOLD analysis project Ga0114923, IMG submission 89578) | Deep subsurface microbial communities from Indian Ocean to uncover new lineages of life (NeLLi) - Sumatra_00157 metaG | ecosystem: Environmental > Aquatic > Marine > Oceanic > Sediment | place: near...
CATTATTCTATCCTCACAAAATTAGCTGCGTTTTCCATTTCTTCTATCTTTGCCGTACAGCAGTCCCAATCTCTCAGATACTCCCACGCGTCGTCAGCCCGCTTCTGGCAGTCTTCCGTGCTTTGGTGGGGGTCAAGCACTGCAATTGCTCTTTCCCACCTTATACGGGCGTCTACGGCGTCTGCTTTTAGCTGGACGTAGGTCATTTACTCACCATTATCTTACGGGCCTTTTTCATGTTACGGATTAACTCTCGGATTGCTTGGCGGACAGGGGCGATGGGGCCGCCGTCGATTAGCCCGTGTATTGCGGTTCGTGTATTACCCCATCCTTGTTTTGAGCAGTGTGTTTCACCATGAGCCCAAATGGGACATTTACCGCACTGCGTTACCCCGTGCCTATCCCTTCCAACATGGATGCAACAAGCGCAATAATGACACCAGATATAATCTATGCTCGTCCGTTCAAATTTCGCCCGCAATGCTTTCGCGGGGGCTTTGAGCATCTGTGTATACTTCTCAATACAGTTATCCAATGCCGCCAATGGTCCCTTTTTGGCAGCCCGCTCTACTTCTGTTTTTGTCATCCACTTCACAGCACACCCCCAAACAAAGCCCATAGTATCAGGCCACCTACAAAGATAGCAGAAGCACATTCCAGAATGTCTTTTGTCTTACACATGATTATCTCCAAAAATTGGCCCAGACAGGAATCGGAACCTGTGCTGGGCCGTCTCCATGAGAGGAGGTGTGATGTTTGTGTTCCGATTCATTCCGATTACTCCGATTTAATTAGCTTACAATAGACCCTAACCTATTTTTGGGCAAAGTCAAATTATTTCTTCCCGCCCAATGCTTTTTTGATCTGGGGATTGGTAGCCTCGATATACTTTTTCATCTCAGCCTCAGAAGCAATAGCCATAGCCATGCGGAACTCTACTGCCCCCCTGTGCATCATTGTCTGGCGGTTCTTTGCCACTGCCGACATCATCTTAACGGCAATCTTAACCTTGTCGCTATCCGCGTCGATCTGGTCGCTCAGGGCTTGCTGGATGATATCCATAGACCTGTTCTCAATTGCGCTCATTTTGTCCGCTTTTGCTTCTGTCATCGTTAAAGTGTTCATTTCATTTCCTTTCTCATATGGTCTGTTCATTTCGCCTTGCTTTCGTCTCGAATCAAATCGTGTCCGCTTCTCTCATCTACAATCAGCTTGTTTTCGCCTCAAGTCTTGTCCATTTCACTCAACTCAACTCAAATTGCTTTCACTTCAACTCACATCTTTTTTCATCAAGCCAACTCATCGCTATTTGTTTTCAATTCAAGTCACATTTCATCTCTTCCATTCACATTGATTCGATTCGCGTCCCGTTGTTCTCGCTTCAAATCTAATCCTCGCCTATCAAATCACTTCTCATGGCCTCACTTTGCTTTCAAGTCAAATCTCATCGTGTCCGTTCTCGTCCCATCATTTCCGCTCCACTTGATTTCAACTCTAATCTCATCCACTCGGCTTTATTCGGATTCTCTCCGTTCTCATTGTTTTCAACTCCAATCGCTTATCCTGCCTTCGCTTCTTGTGTCCTCTGTTCAGCTTGTTTTCAGTTCACATCCAATTCTCTCGGCTCTGGTCCAATCGACTCCGATCTCGTTGCTTTCAGATCTAAACAAATCATGTCTACTCAAATCGAGTGCCATCATATCAGCTTGCTTTCGTTTCTGCTCACGTCAATTCGCCTTCCATCGTTTCCATTCGTGTCCTATCACGTCTGATCATCTTGTTTTCAAATCTTCTCCCGTTCTCTCTTTACTGATCAGTTCAAATCACTTTGCTTTCCATTCTTTCACAACGAACCGCCCGAATGTAGGCCCGTACACGCCCAGCCCGCAACGCATCCCTGCTACATCGTACATGGCATGAATGATATCTTCGGCTACTGAGTCGTCTGTTACCTGAACTTTGAAGCTACAGGCCCACGGGGTATTCAGAACGGGACGCTCACACGTCGCCCTGCTGTTGCTGGCATTGATGAATGACCGGATATCAATGTCATCGTGCTTTGTCCGCTTTGGCGTAAAGTACACCTTGCCGTTATCACCCATAACCCACACACACGCCTTGCAGAAATTGAGATACTTCGTGCCCTTCTTTGACTCGACCTCGGAACCGTAAATCTTCGCCGCACCCGGACGGAACCTGTTGCCGATCAAGAGCATTCGGAGATTGTCGGTCGGGATGTAGACCCCCTTTTTGTCAATCCACATCTTTTCGGGGATGGTCTGCTTCTTCTGTTTCTTTGTATCGCCGGGCTTCTCAGGCAGGGGGAATCTGCTGAACATGATCGGAACGATACCTTCAATCTTACATTCTACTTCATACATGACACTACTCCTATAGATAGAACCCTCCCCCAAACGGAGAATCTGCTAAGATACTGAGGTGTCGGGGGAAGGTTAGAATGTTTTTTGTATCTTAGCATGTCTAAAGTATAGCACAGAATCGGCCCTTGTCAAATTCTTTTTTTATTTTAGCTTGACATTCGGGAAAAATTCGCTAAAGTATAGTATCTGATTAAGAGTAATGCTCTTTGGTATTTATTTACGGAGGTGTCTCATGTGGCCATTTGATTGGTAGATTGAGAACTTAACCCAGTATTTAGGAATGACTTTAATGAACCGTGACCAAGAAAAGTACGATAACCACCCAACAGGTGTCAACTTCACGGTTCAGCCTCTGGGTGGTTTTTTTGTGGAGTAAATTATGAATATTCACGATGCGTATGAAATGGAAATGGAACGAATCGACGCTTGCGACGAATGGAGCGAAGAAGAAAAGCAAGAGGAGCGGATGGCCGTTGAGGAACAGGCAAGAGAAGCAGAATACGCAAGGCAGGCAGAGCATGAGAATGTAGAACGGCGATATGGATATTAATATGCCCACCTTTGATTATACGCCTGTCGGGGCTATTGTGAGGGCGGGATGACCAAAGACAATGCTAAAGGCAAGGATGTTTGTGATAACTGCGAGGGCTTTGAATACGAAGAAACAACTGCGCAAGGCTACTGCAACGACCCCCAGAGCGACCATTTCAGGCATGTATTCATGTTCTTTCACACAGCCTGCGACCGGCTGCATAAAAGAGAACCAAATAAATTTGAACCAAAGTGAGATTTTTCTTGACAAAACAATAAGGTGACTGTAGGATAACTTCATGCATAGTGAAGATAGACAATTGAGTAGTTACAAATCCCCGCGAGGCGTTTCGTCGTCTCAACTATGCAAGCGGGCCAATATAAGGGTTTCCCGCCTTCACAGGCCGGAGCCCTTACTTTTTGCGCTGAGGTGGGGATGAGCAAGACAGGATCAGGACCATCAGGAGGACAGGCAGGGTTTTTGGGCAAGCATGGGAAGTTTGTCACTTGCGACCCCGCAGAGCACGAATCATCCACAGACACCATAATTATAGACCTGTTGAAGCATTACCTCAAGCAACTGTCGAAATGGGAGATAACTTTTCTGTCTGATATCTACAGCAACGCCCCATTATCGAGAAAACAGCACATAAAAGTAAATAAGATCAAAAAACGAATAGAAAAACTGAACAGTCCGCCGGTGGATGTAGCGGCAGGGTCGAGTACCTGACCGGACAGGCATGATAGACGGCCTGAGAGCGTCTTGAGTACGAATACAGGGTGTTTTATTAAGTCCTATAGCGATTCCCCCAGTTATAGGCCATTTATGCGATTGCGAACTTATATCTCGATACGGCTGACCCGGCAAAGTACGTTATAAGAGGGGCGATACTGCATACGGACTTATACCGCAGATATCGAACTCCTGAGCATTCGTGCTTAGGGGTTCTCTGCGCCGTCCTAACCCGCAGACAGGAAACGAGCAATGTACAACAGAAACGGAACAAGCTACTACCGCGTAAAAACTGGTAAGTGCAAGAAAAAGAAGTGCAGGAGTAAGGCTAAGTGGTGTATTGGTAAGGATTTGTGGTGTCAAAAACACGCGAATCGATGGTTCAAGAAAAACCCCGGCCCACCAAAGGAAAACAAGTATCTGACTGTGAAGGACAAAAGGAGAACCTGCACAAAGCGAATTATGGCCTTGCGCAAAAAAGCTACTCCTGCCGAGTTGTGTTTTAAGAAGAAACTGAGCAAATTCGATATTAAATTCAAGTTTCAGCGTGGGTTCATCAAGGGCAACGGTTACGCTATTGTAGATTTTTACATTCCACGGTACAAGTTGTGTATTGAGATCGACGGCGGATACCATAACACGCCGGCACAGCGAAGCAAGGATAAATGGCGAGATAATTGGTTGCGAACCATGCGGCATGTGGAAGTTGTTCGATTTACTAATGAGCAGGCTTTCGATATAAGCAACGAAGAATTAGGCCTCTTTCTTGACGAATGCGACCGTAATCACCAGATTCGGCTAAAGGCCACTCTTTTGACCCGCAAGTCAGAGCAGGCTGAAGCTCTCATGGTGAGGCTGACGGCGGCTGAATGTCGTGCTTATCGGCGGCGCATGCGCGACTTGAAAGAGCAGGCAAGAGTGGAAAAAGCATTGTTAAGTTAACAGAACATAACAAAAAGGCTTTAGGGTAAAGGGAAATGAAAAAACCAAACGGATGGTATGGGTTTCACTGGGAGTGCGATTTGTATGAAAATTGGGGTAGCAATATGAGCCCCGAAAGCAAACATCATTACTGCAAGCGCAAAGACAGACAGGGCAAGGACAGGCCACGTTATGATATGCTCCGTTGCCACTGGAACGTATGCCCAAAGCTCAAACAGCACATATACCCACCATCTCCGGACTCACCTTTGGCCGCAGGGGCTTGGGGATGAGCAAGCTAATGTGATTGCAGATAATAAGGCAGAAAGGAAAGAATGGACTACTGCGCAGAACTAACCAGGGACACTTATCATTCATTGTTGGAGGTTGTGGGTGTATCACCGGAGGCAGCTTTGACAGAGTTCGAGCAGAAGCTGAAAACCTTTAACTTTGTCGAGTCCCTGAACGAAACAGCAAGAGACATGAAGTTCTGGTTTGACGTGCATTTTCCCAACAAAGATAGTGTATATGAAGGAACACCCAGTAAGACTAACTTGAGGGGTTAGCTTTGGCAACTGCGGCTTCAATCGCTTCTATCCACCCGTCATCGTCGCCGTGTTCGACATTATCAATAGCTCTCTTGCAAGCCTCATATAAATCAGGGGCAGCGGCGATAAGGCGGGCGTTGGCTGTAGTATTATGTTCGTCTGGTTCGCCTGTTTTACCACAAGATATACCGCCAAAATGTCCATCTACTCTGCAAATTATATGCGATCCCGAATCTTTTACATAGATATGGCGCATGCCCTCCATGTCTAATGGGTGATCGGACACCCACGGTCCTTTTGTAAACTTACTCATAATATCTCCTTCAATTCCAATAAATGTACCCGATCATAATCATCGTCAAGCAACATTTCAGCCTTCACCGCCGATTCTGCCTCAACCTCGACAGTCATCACCGCAGATGTCTCTGAGCAGCCATAGGCGCGCGATGTGAAGGTTATCAGGTATCGGTGCATGGTTTACCCCTTTAGGGCAGCTTCGATAAACTGGACAACTTCTCGGACATCAACACCGGCTGCAAACATGAAGGGCTTGCCAATGGTAGCTTGTGCGATAGGGTTATTTGCCGATTCTATGCCGCCCCCGAAAGTACGGAATTTAAGCCCCACAAGGCGAACAATGTCGTCGGTGCGGTTGCCGGACATAGTTGCTTGCGTGTAACATTGAGCAGAACAATATTTGTTAAGCCACGGAGTATCACCGTAAACTCGGCAGGCTTCACTGAAATCATACTCTTTATCGCATTGTTGACAGGTTATGTTTTCCATAATACATCTCCATAAATAGATACCCGCCCCAATCGCCAACGCAGCGAAAAGGGCAGGCAAAGGGGTTATTATTGTACCGAAAAATGCTCTGAGTCCAGAACGCTGTTACAGACATATTTTGCGTGCATATCGTCACCGGCAATCGGGTCGGTATAGTTGCGAAACAAGCCCTTTATCATATCGTCACGAACCGGCACAGCGTCATCGGGTATTGTGTCGACCTTCTCAAACATCCGATAACAGCAATGGTCGAATGGGAACAGCAACCCATCGCGGGCTTCAACTTTGCCGTAAAAGCTAAGACCGTCCGAGCATTGGCCGAGGTGCGTAGGCTGTAACTTGACAATATCGCCCGCGTCGATTAGCTGTCCTTTTGAGTCTGTAATAATTAACTGCAACATCTTACACCTCCCCATTCGATACACATGCACGCTTGAGTCCGTCCGAAACCGTGAAGATAACCGGATAGCCGTTATCTCTATTGTAGCATATCGGCGGTGTGTCTTTTGGCGATTCAATCCAGCCCGCGCTTTCCATCGCCTCGAACGTTGACTGCTCATACTGTGAGCCGTAGCCGTATTGAAACGGTGCGACACAAACAGCTTCATCCGAGTGTCGGATAATACGGACAGAATGATAAGTGTTGCCGTTGACCTTATCAAACCACTTTTTAACGACTGCTGTGTACTTCTTCATTTCGTAACCCCTTTTTAAAAATATATTGATATTACACGCCCGTTAGTTTATAATTGGGCGTTCTTTTGTAAGTTAAGAATTATTGCGGGTAACATACAGAGCGAATCAAATCTTGAACTTCGGCCAAAGTGGCTCTGCATGACGGGGCTTGTTGCAGCAAAATACCACAAACTTTTTTACACAATGCGCCGTCTTGTTGGGTTTGGCTGAGCATATCCCAACCTTTACCCCACTCCTTAACCGCTTCTTTCCTGAACAGCTTTGTTTGCTCTACACTCCACGCCATAATTATACCCCTTTACAATAAAGATTAACGGTTAGATATAAATGCTGGTTTCGGGCATTTTGGCGCGGCCGGCGATACGGTGCAAGTATCGGCATAGACGGATAGAGACTTCTGAGTAGTATAAGGTTTCAAAAGCTTCTTCGATGTCTTGTGTGATTCCTGATTGAACAACAGTTATCATATAGTCTACCCATTGTTGCTTATCCATAATACACCTCATAAAGAAAAAGACCCGCCCAGAACAAGCTTGCGGGGAAGTTCCGAACGGGTCTGAGTGAAAATCGAATTTTGAAGGTTGCAAGCCATACTAAAACCTTGCAAATATATCAGAGAAGTCAAATGCAAAAATAACGAGACAAGGCATAAGTGCAGTAAAAATAGACACTTATGGGCGAAAAAAAATATAATAAAGATTATACTTGCTATTTCAACCAACTATGATACAATGAGCTCGTAAAAATAACATGACAGAAATGTTCAAGAGGTTAGATGCGTAAACTGTTACTGATATTCTTATTGTTCGCTTCCCCCCTATTCGCTCAGGAGCTTGTGAGGTATGGCACTTTTGAGTTGAATACAGATTTCCCTAATTTATTGACAACTAACCCCGATTTCTCAGATTGGTCGGGTGGCGATCCTGTAGGGTATACAGTAACGGTCAATGGTGATGGTGATGTAAGCGAGGTAGGGCAGGGGCTGTTTAATGGGGGTGGGGGAACCGGGGCGGCCAATTTATTCCACTCAGCCCCCGCAAACTCAGGGCAATTCAACACAGCAAACTTCCTAGACGCCACAACTCAGTATAATATAGATATTGATTATTGGCAGAATGTCGGCTCTGATGATACTGATTTTCAATTTGCATCCGGCGGGGACACGATAGCAACTCTGAACGCTTCGGCACATTGGGCGGTAGAGGGTACTACCGGGGCACAAGCTGAGAAGTTAGGGTGGATTCGAGCCAACCCCGGAAACACAATGGACGCCACCTACGACAATATATTCGTCCGGGCTTTGGGTGTTACGGGATGGTTATGGGTTGATGAGTGGAACCTTACAAATGATGCAGATGCAGTATGGGAAGCATTAGCAAATGGTACAAATAACGTTCTGAGACAGGCAATCGCCGGAAGTGCAGAGAATGACGTTTTCAGGTGCAGGTTCACGGTGTCGGGCATAACCTTCGACGCTGATACCTTCTTAAATGTAACAATGGACCAAGCGGACGGACTACAACCGGGTGCAAGGATAATAAATGATGGCAGTTACGATATTTACGTCAAAGCCGGGGCAAGTGGAACGGGGATCATATTTCAGGTGATAAACGGTGACACTGGCGACACAATGACACTCGAAAGCGTATCTTTAGTTGACCCGACCATAACCACTGACCAGATAGTAACTTACGGTCCAGGAGTAGTACAAAATGGTCTTGCCAATGAGGATATAGGACCTGTAGGGGTATATAGCCGGACAGGAACACACAATAGTAAGGATTATTACAAATCAGACATAACTCACCCAGACGGAGCAGGGGGAGTGACAAACTGGTTTATATGGTGGGATAACGTGGACTCATGGATAACAAGCACAGTTCTGGGCACGAATGGCACAAACTATTGGAAAAGAACCAACGCAGAGCCGGCAGGGGACTATACAAACCAGGGTAACGCAGCGGGGACAATAACAGCAGAGGCAGGGGATGAAGTAGCAACAAACCGCAGGAGAAGGTATAAGGGGCGTAGATAATGCCAAAGGAAGTAAAGAGGAAAGTAGGTAGGCCAAAGCGGGTATACACCGAAGATGAGATAGCAAGCGTAACACGATACGCCCGCATGGGCTGTCATACGCTTACAATAGCCAATGCAACGGGTATTCCAGAGTCTAACCTGAGACAGAATTTTAGTGAAGTAATGCTTAAACAAAGGGCTTTGCATAAAGTAGACCTGAGAAAAGAACAGGGGAAAGCCTGCAAGAACGGTAATCCAGCCCTATTGATATTCCTCGGCAAGAACATACTTGAGCAGAAGGACAAGGTAGAGACGGACGTAAACCACCATGTAGCGGATTTGGCGACATTTCTGAAGGCTATGAAGACATGAAGATATGCAAGAAACAGGACTGTGTGAACGTATTGACGGGCAAGGCTGTTTATTGTTCTGATCGGTGCAGGCAGCAGGCGTCACGGTTGAGGCGAAGTGTGACAAAGGCACCTGTGACAAGCAAGTGTGACAAGCAACCCGTGACAGACCATAATCCACTAACCCGTGACAACCCGCCAAATAAAGAGCCTCAGATTGACTCAGGATCGACGAACTCGGACAAGGTGGTACTACAGCACCCCCCAAATCGGGGAATCTTAAGCGTAGATGAAATAGAGCGGGCTGTTAAGAAAGTCAAGGCAGAGCGCGAAGGTTGCCCCAATGATTGGCTCGATAGAATCAACTCATTACCAGTGGGTGTGGTTCGCCCCCTGTTTGGTGTAACTGGCGAACTAAGAGACAGGACACATCAACAACTACAATCCTCGATGCCCCGAACAAGTTGGCAGTCAAGCCAGGAGTATGCCGAGGTTATCTATCGTCTACTCTATTGGGCCGACGAACAGTTGAGGGGTGTGTTTATCCCATCATGGAGGGCAGCGGCTTAATGCCTAAATCAGACCAACAACTATTCCTCGACAAGTACAAGCCCGACCCGATAGGGTTCGAGTGTGAGGTGCTGGACGTCAAGCGAGAACACATCTGGCATAAGATGGTAGAGGTAGCGGAAGGTGTAAGGGACCATCAGAAGACTTGTGTATTCGCAGGGCACGGAGTATCGAAGACATTCAATCTTGCCAGAATAGCATTGTGGTTCTTATACACCCATATCCCCAGCACGGTAATAACCACAGCCCCGATATTCGACCAGGTAGAGAAGCTTCTCTGGAAGGAGATGCACACAGCCCATTCACAGGCCCGTATACCTTTGGGCGGCAAGATGACCAAAACCCAGCTTGATGTAGACCCTGAGGCTAAGTGGTTCGCCTACGGGTTCAGTACGAAGGCTGACACGGTAACAGGTGAAGCAACGAGGATGCAGGGCTATCATAATAAGTATGTGCTGATTATCTTCGATGAGGCTGCTGGTATTCCCTCTGCGATATGGAAGGCATCCGATCATCTGCTCACTAACCCCAATTGCAAGATAGTAGCGGTTGGCAATCCTACTGCTTCACAAGGTTCTTTCGCTGAGTGTGAAGATGACCCAACATGGCACTTCATCCGGATAAGTGTTAAAGATACCCCCAATTTCAAGGAGGATAAGGAGGTCATACCGGAGGTGTCAGGCAGGTCGTATGAGGAAATGATACGCCGGAAGTACGGGGAGGAATCTATTGAGTATGGGGTTAGGGTAGATGGCAGGAAACCGGAATACACACAAGGGACGTATCTGGGTAAGTGGTTGAGTGAGATAGAGGATAAGGGACAGGTTGGTTCTATCTCCCACGAGCCGGGGGCAAAGGTTTTCACAATATGGGATTATGGCAACGTATATAATGCGATATGGTTCGTGCAGCTTATCCGAGAGCAGATACGATTGATTGACTTCTACTTTGACGGTGAGGGATTGGGGTTGCCTAAGTATGCCCTTATCCTCAAAAATAAACCCTACATCTATGACGACAACTTTGCAGGGGCTGATATGTGGGGTTCTAACGCAAAGAGCGGTCAGACAGGACTGAACACGGTTGACGTTGCTAAAGAGCTCGGTATCAATTTCAGGATGGTCCCCGATGTGTCTGTGAGGGACCGCATCGAGGCGGCGCGTGGTATAATTCACAAGTGCTGGTTCTCCGAAGAAGCGAGGGAGGGCTTTGTGGGCTTGAAGAACTGGCGACAGCGCAAGAATGAAGCATTGAGCACACCCGACAAGCCTGTGTACTTCCAGGAGGCGGTAAAGGACTGGACCCGGCATGTAGGGGACGCTTTCAGTCATTTGGGAGTAGTGTATCGGTATATGTCTGTGTTGGGTGAGACGTTCGGGCAGACTTCAAAAGACTTACCAGTACAGCAATCACATAGCAGATACGACAACTGTGTTCTAACCCGTGGACTCGGAAGGAGGACGGCATGAAGTGTTATATCTGTAAAAGTAAGCTTACATCTCAAAGGGCTAAGTGTGAGGGCTATAAGGGTCATGTATGCGAGAATTGTGACAAACCTGTACCTTTCAGAACATGCAGAGGATCGGGCACTTATTTAGCGGTGTATAAAAGTATGGTTATCCAGATAGCATGAGGACAGTATAATGGTAGGTGTATTTGTTGGGATATTTGGCACGATGATGGTTCTAGGTGTTTATCTCGGGCACCAGATTGACAAGCTAAGACGGAGGGTGAAACATTTAGAGAACCAGTTGTGGCAGGAGAATATGCCCGTGGAAGATGATATTAGAAGGCGGACGGCATAGAATGGCGTGTACAAGATGTAGCAGGTTTATGATGTTCATGGCGAGGCACTTCGGCAAGAAGCATGTCTCCATTGATGACGGATATGAGTGCGTGACTTACTCATTCAGAGGCCAGATGTATGTATGGAAGTTCAATAAGATATAGGGAGGCCAAATGGAAACGAGCGATGACCCCAATACATTGTTAGCTGGTTTATTCAGTAAAGGCGGTGGATTACTGCAAGGTGCTGGACGTGACCTGTTCGGTGGTGACGAAAGACCGCCCGTAGCCACCGCAGAGCCCGAAACACCAACAAGAACAGCCACTGCCCAGCCCCAGTTATCAGAACAGGCAAGGAGAAACCGCAGGCGGCGCAGTGCTTCGGTATTGTCACAGAACTTTGCTCCTCCGACACTCGGTACGGGCGGACAGTTAGGGATATAGCATGAGTATAACTGCATGGCAAAACAGAAAGCTATTCGACCGGATATTTGATCGGTGGAAAGAAAAGGACCATGATTACGGCACAGCAAACCGTAACCGTGAGACAATCTCCACGTTCTTCCGAAGTGACGAGATCATTGAAACAGACGATAAAGGGCGGTTGGTGGGGCAGGAGATATTCAACGGCAGCGGTTCGTGGTTCTCCCGTATGATGGCGAACGGCTTTCAGGGTTCTCTGGTGTCGAAGAATATATCATGGATTCGTTACCAGATGGAACAGTTTGAGTTGAAGGGTGTCGATCAGCTTGACGCATGGTTGCAGCGTGTCAAGAGGTATATGGCGGATGTTTACCAGCGGTCGAACTTTTACGACATTCAGCCCCAATTCACTCACGATGGAGTAACTACAGGGAGCCCGGTCATATTCGGGGAGGAGAACATTCTTGAGCAAAGGATAATGTGGCAGCCCCAGCATTTCAAGAATGTGCGGGTTTACTATAACAAATGGAACCTCGCCGAAGGCGTGATAGTCCGTGACAGGACGTGGACCGCAAAGCAGTTGATGGATGAATTTGTAGGTCCCGACGACGAAGCGGGTACTAAGCGAAAAGAGATTCTAAGCCAGAACGCCAACTCGTCCATCAACGCAGGACAGCTTGACGACCTGTTTACAGTCTACAGGGCGGTGTTTAAGAGAACCGATCCTATTTGGGACGGGCGGGGCGAGGGAGCTTTTAAGCGTCCGCAGGGGGACCATGAGTGGCTGACTGCATGGTTTGAGGATTTGGTGGACGCAGACGCCCGAAAGAAAGACCGACCATTGAATGAGAATATGGGCGACTTCTCACAACCGTTCTCTATATGGAACTTCGACAAGAAACCGTGGGAAGCCACAAGCAGGACACCCGCATTTTACGCACTATGGGACAATCTGAGCTTACAGCAACTCGACAAGAACTACATCGAAGACATGCAAACCCAAAACAGAAGACCCGTGATAGCAATGAAGACCATGAACGGCAGACTAAAGTTGGGGCCAGAAGGTGAAATGTTTGTGAGCGAGGCAGAATATGATCGCCCACCCAAACCCATTGACCGTATCAGCGGCCTACAGTTCAATCTTGACTGGATGGAGAATAAAGAGGAAGCTTTACGCAGGTGGTTCTTTGTGGATATGTTCCAGATGTTCTCCCAACTGGCGACGGACAACAAGCAGCCCGTAAGTGCCCAGCAGATATGGCGGATGGCGGGCGAGAAGTCCACGCAGTTAAGCCCCGCCGTAGAAACTCACAGCGCCCATCTTGAAACAAGCGACGCCCGCATGATCGATATAGAAGCCCGTGCAGGCAGGGGTCCTTTTGCTCCCGATGAGATGGCGAACGTGACGGATATTGTGGTTAGCCAGCTTGGAAGAAATGCCCGCACAATTGGTATCCAGCCCGTATTCATAGGTCCTCTTGCCCAGGCCCAAAAAGTCAGCCAGGCACTCGAACCCATCCAGACGGGACTTGAAGCCGCCCGACCTGTTATAGAGATATTCCCAGAGGCCCGTCACGCTTACCGTCCTTACAAGATCATAGAACTGCAAAACGAGGCGATTGACTTCCCCCAGGAAGCGGTTGTACCAGAAGAAGAGTGGCAAAAGATCGTACAATCCGAGAGACAGGCTCTCGCCCAACAGCGACAGGCGGAACTGGCTATTGAAATGGCAAAGGCTGCTCCGAGTGTAAGCGGTGAAGTGAATGAGAGCAGTATTTTAGCGAAGGTGGCGGGATGAAGAAACATGACTGGCAGGCGCAAAGAGATGATAAGAATCCCGGTTATATTAAATGGGTTTGTTTGGTCTGCGGTATAGAAAAAAGAGGGATGAGTACACGAGTTGATGGTAAGTGTAAGGAGTAAATAATGCCAAGGCACACAAAAGCAAAAAGAGCGGAGAACCGAAAGAACCGGAAGGCTGCAAAGAAAGCTGTGCGGAAGGCAAGGCGTAAATGATCCAATCCAACTTCAAACCCAACTTCACAAGTAAGCAACTGAAACGCAGAGCCAGGGACCAGCAGAGGCAGGTTCAAGAGGTTAAGCAGATGACCATGAATGCTGTATTGTGGCAGATCATCATGGAACACGCTAAACCGGAAGATGGTGAAGAGGGTGTACTCACAGTGCCTTGTGATGAGATTAAGGGTGTACCCCTGAATTTCAGCCTGGACGTACAGAGTGAGCCGGATTCAACTACTGTTCAAATAGTGGCTTCGACAATGAAACCAAAGAGTAGTATTGTTGGATTGGACGGGAAGGCTTTGTGACCAGAGGCGAACACATTACAAGGCTATACGTAGCAGGTGGGCCGAACCTTCTCGCCTACAGGCTCGGCCACATCTTTACGCGCATTGAGAATGATGAACAGCGAGCCCTGCACAATGACGCATTGGCCGAGGTGCTGGAAATGACCAACGGCAAGGAGACAAAGCTGTTGCAGTTTATCAGCGAATCACTGGTATATCAGAAGCCCCGCCGCAAGAGGTTTCTGTTTCGGGTAGCTGAGAAGATATTGGAATTAGGACGGACGAAATGACTGAGAATAATGTTATCAAATGGGCCATGTGCGATATACAGCGCTCAAGTGCGATATCATTAAATCGTGACCGACCTTATGATGGTCAATCTCATACGGAAGTCGGAGAGCGGGGCAAGCAGGAAGTTTCTGGTGTAACAATGAGAGATGTTTCAGATTGTATCGTGCGAGCATTTCTGAGTTGCGGCGGCATTGATAGAGAGTGCCCCATCCGAGACGATATTTATACTATCGATCTAAACGAAATAGACCCCGGTGCTGTAATAAAAAATACAGTCTGCAACATTGAAAGATTAATGGGTATTTACCCGAATGTTCCTGGATTAGACTTAGGAGAGGTAAGGCCATGAACGGTAACGGTGTAAGTAAAAAAGTAACTATTCTCATGCTGGCTATAAATTCCGTCGTAGGTTTGGCGGGAAGCGCAGAGGATAAATGGCCTTACGCAATTGTAGTAGGGGTCATGTTCATTGCATACGTGACGATAAGAGCATTTACTGAAAGGAATACAAGTGGCAAAGAAATCGAAACCCCAGTGCGGTAATTGCACATACTCGCGGACTGTCGTGAATCCGAGTTACAAGGCGGCGGGCGTAGAATGTCACCGTTACCCCCCACAACAGGAAGAGTCTTCGCAAAGGCCGGGACCGTGCCCCTTCCCCGTGGTAAGTCCGGAACAATGGTGTGGTGAACATAAGGAGAAGAACGATGTCAAGAAAGAGTAAGCCAAAAACGCAGGACAAGCAGGAAATCCCTGCGGGGTTGTACGACCGGGCGAGAAAGAAAATCGGAATGGGTCTTGTCCAGATAAAGCAGTTCAAAAACGCTGCGTCGCTCAAGATGTACTGCGATAGTCTTTCGCCGCAAACAAACCCGGACGCTCGACCGAAGAAGGGCAAGGTTGCCGAAGCGCCAAAGGTTGATAACTCAATGCCCGACAGGTTTGAAATCGATTCCAAAATGGAAACGACTGTCATACGAAACCGGGCACAGTTCGACGAGGCAAACAAACAGGTAGAGCTTTGCAGGATCAGGCGGGTATATGGGAGGGTTGAGCCTGTTAGGATCATATCCGATTCGTGCATGGTCCCGGTTCATGGCAAGAATAAACTTAAACAAAATGCAAGATTGCTTGTAACACACTATACAATTATTATGAGGGAGTAGACGGATGGGGCGATACCGAAAAAAACCGGTAGTTATCGAAGCATGGCAATGGTTGTTTTCTGACGAACAAGAAGAATGTCCTGAGTGGGTTAATGCCGCTGCTATTAAATGGCCAGAGCAAGGCAGTTTATGTTTTGAGCCCAACCATAGCTATGGAGCAAGAATAAGTATTTGTACACTTGAGGGAGTTATGTGTGCAGTGCCCGGAGATTTTATAATCCAAGGGGTGCAGGGAGAGATATATCCCTGTAAGCCGGATATTTTTGAACAAACTTATGAATTGGTACATGAAGGAGAAATGGTATGCCGGAATGGGTAAACGAATTTGAACACTCCGCTATCACAGTGGATAACAGGGAAGCTTTCAATACGTCGATGGAGAAGTTCCAGACCGTCAATGATGCGGCTGTGGGATACATGGAACTACAGAAATCCGCAGGTAAGCCGTTCAAGATGCCGGATAGCATGGACAAACTGCCCGATGACGCTTCGCGGGCTGATTTCCGATCACAGGCACACAAACTGATGGGGACCGCGCCAATCAAGAGCATCGACGAACTGGCCGATATGAACTTCAAAGAGGGCCTCGGTGACGATGCGGTTGTCAATCAGGATTTCGTAACTCTGTTCAAAAAGTGGGGCGTTGAGTCTGGCATGACCAAACCGGCGTTAGCCCAGATGGTCAAGTTCTACAACGGGCAACTCGCCGACTTCTCAGGCGGGGTTCAAGAGACACAGGCAAAGAAAGCCCTTGAGGACAAGCAGGCGACCATCACCGCAACCAACGAAGCAATGAAGACCCACCTGGGCGGTGCGGATAAACTTGAGGAGCAGACCGTTTTGCTCCACAGGGCCCTGCTGAATAACGTCGGAGCCACGGCGGAAGAAGCCGAAGGGTTGGCGACGTTTATGAAAGAAGGCGAAGGGGCGACTAATGCGGTTCTTCGGAGAACGCTGTTTAAGGTTCTCGCTCCTCTTGCCGCTGAAACAGGCAGTAAAAAAGCAGGTGAAGGCGGAGAACCGCCAGCACAGATAGACCCCGACGCCGGATCGCCTTCTTACATAGCTTTAGGTTGGAGTGAAAAAGCATCCGCGTAGGCGGGCAATGCTCTTAATAAAAAAAATTGAGATAACATAGTCATTGACTGTGCCTTGCGACAGCCGGAAAGACGGCGACGCACAGCAAGCGTATTGCAAGGTGGAAGCCCGGAACATCGGACAACTTCTCCCGAAATAATCGAAACAATTATTTATTTCAGGAGAACAACAATGGCAACAAGAACGACTGCGACCATAGGCAACATTTTCGACTTACTGAAAGTGAAATTGCCTGATGGTTCCGCAATAGACTCAATTGTAAACGCCCTGAGTGAGCGCGATGATTTCATGCGCTTTCTTCCAGCACTCCCGGCCAACAACGGCCTGACCCATCACGGGGTAAGGACTGTTTCGCTTCCTACCGGATTCCTGGTGGATATAGGCGGAAGTTGGAAGGCGTCCAAATCCCAGAGAGAGCCTTTCGTAGAAGGTCTGGCAACAATCCGCTCCACATTTCAGGCCCCAAGGGATACGTTTACCACGGAGAAACCGGAAGTAGGAAAGACGCTTCTCCGGTCGGAAAAAATCAACCACGTTATGACCCTTAATCAGAATTTGAGCAATCTCATGCTCAATGGCAGCAGTACCACGTCGAGTCAGGTTCTTACCTCTGGTACGAATCAGAGCAGTATCGTCGGCATAGCCGAACGTGACCCATATCTGACCATTGATAACAAGTTCACATTCGATGTCGGCGGTTCGGGTACGAATCTGAGAAGTGCATGGCTGATGAAGCCGGGAGTTGACACACTTCACATGCTGTTCAACCCCAACCACCCAACCCTCGGTATCGAGCAAGAGGATATGGGGCTTGTTCATATTGATGGCCTTGGCACAAGCAATGATGAGCACCGATGGGATATTGTCATCGAGTTCGCTTTACAGAAGGGTATTTTCATCCGTGACCAGCGAGCCCTCAAGAGGATTGCAAATGTGCCGGTAGGCCCGACAGATATTCCGGGTGCGGCCATGATTGAGCAGATTATCAATGCCAGTATTATCAATGCCCCCACTGGTGGGGTAATGCAGGTAGAGGCCGAAGGTCGTAAGACCGACACGCCCGCCCCGTGGCTGCTCATGTGTGACGAGCGGTTGTTTGCGAAGCTGGTCATTGAGGCAAATAACAAACTCATGGTATTCAGGTCCCCGGAAAACATCTACCGGACAGACCTTCCGATGATCGGGCACAATATCATTATCGCCCGGTGGGATGCTCTGAATCGTGATCTTTCAGACGGCGAGGCTCCGGTATCTTAATCGGGGTTTAACAACTTTTTAATCTAAAGGAGTAATCGAAATGATTATACCAGCATTAGGAAAACTGTCGGTCGCACAGGCAATCACAGCAGCCGACGAAGATAGTACCAATGTAATCCAGTTGCCCGCAGCGGATTATATCGGTTTTACTGATTTGTGGTGGGTTGTCGATACCGCCGTTATCGCAGCGGGCGATGGGTCGGATACGTTTGCGTTTTCCCTGGTAATGTCACAGGAAGCTGCACTGACCACGAACAAGGTCATTGCATCTGTGAGTATTACCGGCATTGCCGACTTGCGCCTTGCAACGATAGGCAGGCATATTGTCGCCCTGAACGTAGGGACGATGATCGCCAACATGCTCGACACAGACGCATCTGACTTCCCGTTCATCGGGCAGATAAATGTTCTGTCGGCAGGTGCGACTGTCTCAATCAACAGCGTACTGTCTACCAGTTACCCCAGAACAGAGCCTCACAGAATGGTAGTGGATTCAAATGTGACTGTTCCGGAAGTAGCTTCGGCGGGATCAGGATTCTAACAATGTTGAGGGTGGCCTTCACCGGCCCCCTCGTTTTTTAAGGAGCACAAAATGAAAAAGTGGATTATTTTACTGATAGGGATTGTATGTCTGGGCGCTGCTATTGCAGACACACTCACATACGGTCCCGATAACTATTTGAGGAACAGGCAAAGCGCATTGTCGGGCAGCACTACCCGTGATCCGTTCTGGCTGTTCATTAACGAGGTGGACGACACGTTTGGCGGAACGGAGAGCATTGATTTGCTTCTGTTCAACTCTGCCGGCGCAGACCCTTCGGCACTGGCTACAGGTCAGTTCTGGTTTGACACGGCAGCGAACACCATGAAGTTCACCAACAACGCAGGCTCGGCAACATCGCTCGCGGCGGCTGCTGGCAACAGCCTGGATCAATCGTATGACGCGGGTATTGCTATTACGGTGGATGCGGGTGCGGTTGCGCTTACGGCCACCGATGCCGCGAACAACGTAGCTCTCGCAATTGCCCAGTCTGATACCGGAACCACCAAGGCTGTCACAATCACAAACGCCGGTACAGGTAACGGGCTCGATTTTCAGGCTGCACAAGCAGGTTTGGACGCCGAAGGAACCGACGACACTTGGAACATATCGACTATAGGCACGTTCAATGGCGAAATCGTCACGGGCAAAACCAATGGGCAGGCTATCGTATTCGATACCAACGCAGAGATTCAGTTTGGCGATGCGGGCGAAGATGTTGCTATGGTGTTCACCGCTAATACGGTGACATGGGCAACTGATACGTCAGTTGCCCAGATGGCGTTTGGTGTGGTTGACAATCTGACCGGCATTGCTGATATTACGTTTGACAATACTGCGACATCAGCAATCAGCAAGACATCGACTGGCGGAGCAGAAGACCTTACTATTGAACAAGCTGGCGATGTGGATTCGAGCATTTTCATCTTGTCGTCCGGTACGGGTGCGGATGCGATTGTGCTCAATTCGACTGCCGGCGGGGTTGATATTTTATCCGGTGGTGCAAGTCTGGATATCGATATCGACGCAAGTGCGGCTTCCGTGAATATTGATAGTGGTGAGGCTGCGGCTGACGATGCTATTGTTATTGTGACGACGGGTGCAGGCAGTGGTATACAGATCACATCACTTGCCGATATCGATATTACCACGACAGGTGCAGCTACCGAGGATATCACAATAGACAATAATGGTGGCTCAATCAATATTGTCGCTGATGAAGCTCAGGCAAATAGCATTGTCATAGATGCTGAAAACGCTGGCGGCGGCATGGACATCGACGCAGGTACAGCTAGTATTGACATTGACTGCACGGGTGGCGACATTACGCTCGATAACGATGGTGCAGGCAAAGATATCACGCTCACCTCCGACGCTGGCAGAGTCCAGTTGAAGGGTGAGGAAGCGGCGGATAACGCTATTACCTTAGTGTCCGCTGCCGGTGGCATCGATATGGATTCCGCCCTGAGTACGGTCATTACCTCATCCGAGGCGACTGGTGATGCCATTGTTATTAACACGTCCGACGCTGCTGGCGGTATCGATATCACGTCAGGTACTGGCGATTTGGCATTAGTAAGCACTGATGATATTACACTAACGGTTGCAACTGCCGCGACAGATGCTATTGTATTCACCAATACCGCAGGAACAAATATTACCGAAGATTCTATGGCTATAGAGGTCAGGGCTACGGCTGGCGGCATAAACATTCAGTCCGATGCTTCTCTTGATGGCGATACGGTTGTCCTTCGGGTTGATGGTGGTGCAACAGCAGATATCTTGCTTCACAATGACGCAGGGACCGGATTGGATTCTATCGAGGTGGTTTCCGATGAAGGTGGCATTCTGGTTGATGCTGGCGCCGACGATGCTATTACGCTCACTGCAGGCACTGGCGGAGTTGTGTTTACCAACGGACAAACTCGCAAGGTAATTTATATGCCCGGCGATGTAGTTCTCGACCCGTCAGAACCTCCGGGGACCACCAACATTGGAACCACAGAGCAGGCGTATTTTGAGACGCTGAACTTCGATGCAAATCCCAATGCTACTGGCGATGACGTGGTTTTTGTTAATTGGGTTGTACCTCCGGGGTACATAACAGACTCGGCTTCTTTGAGTATCTATTGGACTCATTCCAATGCCGAAGACGCAGCGGACGAGATCGATATCGACGGGACAGTAAACGCCATTGCACCGGGCGAAGCTATTGACGCGGCGGGCACTGCTATGGTTGCTGTGACATCGGTTATCGCGGACGCAAGTGCGAACGCGGGATTGCTGGTCAAGACATCTCTTGACATCGAAGTGGAAACGATTGAAGTCGGGGACTTGGTATGTATATTATTCTTCGTCGATGAGTCAGCATCTTTAATGGCGGCTTCCGGTACTGCTGACGTCCACTATTTTGAAATCGAATATGAGTCGAGTGAGTAACGCGACAGGGTGGGTTTCGGCTCACCTTGTTTTTTCTTAAGGAGCTTTATAATGAAAAAGATATTTATGTGGCTGATGGTTATCCTGTTGGCCTCAACTTCTTTCGCACAGCGAACAGGCAAGTCGCTAACGAAAGTCCGGGTCGTTGACGGTAACGTGGTCCACACTATCCAATCGGGTTGGGTGATAGCAGAAAGTGAAAATTCCGCTGATACCCAAACTGATGCTCTTGGTGTGACAGAGCGCACAAAGAAGCGACTCGATACAGTGATTGCGGCTAATGCTAATGAAGAAGAATTCATATCCATATTCCTCATCCCGCCTGAATGGAATGTAATGAGAGGCAGGGGTGTAGGAATAACGGACGGCGACCAGTTTACGCACCAACTCTATCTCGGCACATTGGATGAGGATTTGGATTGTGAGTTTACGTATACTGCACAGTTTCTATGGACAGTAGGAACCCAATCGTCTATCTACGACCAGATTGGTTTTACTTTAGGCGGTGCAGGGAATGAGACTGTACCGCGAGTAGGCGACAATGTAACTGGTAATACCAGCGGTGAAACAGCAACCATCGTGTCCATATCAGCTTTGTCCAGCGGCGCATGGGCGGACGGTGACGCGGCTGGGACGATTACATATAAGTCTGCATCAGGTACTTTCACAGGTTTAGAGACTGTGACTATTGCCCGTGCCGGTATAAATCTGACGACGAACGGCTTCACCCATGCCAATTCGGACCTTATTGATTTTGAAATGGCCGACACTCTCACAACAACTGCGAAGTCATGGGGGGGCACAATAACAACTACTTCGCCTGTGGGCAATACGAATGCGGAATTTGAAGTAGATGTGAAGGGTTCAAATATCGCAATTGTGGTGACTACCGCCACAACGTCCGACAGCAAATTACTTCTTACGGGGTTCTAAGATGCCTTCTGAAACTCAAATAGCCAATCTTGCTCTGGGAAAAGTAGGCGGCGCAGGCGAGGTTGAGGGTGGTAATGCTTTCATCACCTCTATTGACGGCACAGATAAAGTGTCGTCATGGCTGAATCTGCTTTTCCCTCGAGCGCGCAGGAAAGTGATAGTAGACCTTGCGGCTTTACAGTGTCCCTTCAGGTCAACTATTCGCTTTAAGGACTTAGGCCCAGAGCTTGCTTCGACACCGGAAATAGGGCAATACGAACATGCCTTTAATCTGCCAGCCAACTGTCTTGAAGTAGTCAGTCAGTTCGACGAAAACCAGATGGCTACCCGTGCCCGTAGAGGGACTTCGGTTGCGGAAGTGCAATGGGAAACTGTGGCTAATGCAAGTGGTACGGGTAAAATCCTGCTCACGAATTTCTTTACAAACCTCGACGGGACAAGTGCTTTCATCGAATACGTTATCGACACGCCAAATACAAAGGGATTCACCGAAGGTATGATAGACTGCATAGCCACACTTCTCGCATCGGGAGTAGTCCCTGTTATTGCTGTGGACAGGGAATTGAGCAGGACCATGCTGGCCGAATACATAACAATTGCGATACCTAACGCACAGGCGGAAAACCAGAGAGGCTTTAACGCCACAGTGAAGCCCATTCCTGATTTTTCAGGTGGACGTAGTTTAGGAAGTATTTTCCCTGCGGTAGCGACGGATTTGGGAACTTTTTTCACAGCAGAGGGCGATAGGCGCGCAATCTTTCCTTAGGAGAATATTATGAAAAAGTTAATGTTGATTGTTCTTTTGTTTGCAACACCTGTATTTGCAACCGTACCCGCAGGCGAGTCAATCAGGGAATACTTTACATTGGGCGCGGCGACGACAGAGTTTCTTTTCACTAATCCGGCCAATTCGTCGGATGATATTCTGGTCTTCAAGCGGGACGTAGAAACCGACTCCGATACAATAGGGCTTGAAACGGCACTTGTGGAGGATGTTGACTATACCATTGTAGCCACTGGCGGGGATTTCAGAAACGGTGGAACAGTCACAATCAGTCCTGCGCTGGGTGTCAATTTTGAAGTGGTTATCGTCCGGGAGATCAAAAAGAGTCAGGAAACCGCACAGGGGGCCATAACCCCTGTTTCTATCGTAGCGGCGCTGGACAAAATTGCCCGCACACTGCAAGACCTTGAGGACAGAAATGATCGTTCTATCCACCGACAGGAAAGTGACGCTGAATCCTTTGAAATGGAACTGCCGGGCCTTGCGGATTTGGCTGAAACATTCCTGTTCTTCAACTCCTCCGGCGAAATGACTTTCGTAGCGAACGTGATCGCCGATACGATCAATGCAAGTGCTTTCGGTACAAGCCTCGTACAGGCCGCCAACGCCGCCGCAGGACGTGATGTATTGGAGATGGGCACAACAGACGCCGTACAGTTTGGAGCCTTCACAGCGACAACAGGGACGTTCTCCGGGGCGGTGAGTACGGCTGCGGTGACAGCCAGCGGTGATGTTACAATGGCAACGGCCAAGGTATTGACGACAGAGATTATCCGGGCCGTTGACTCTACGGGGATTCTCATACAAAATGATACCCCCGCGACCGTGATAACAATAGGAGATGGCGGAGGTGCTACACTGGCAGACGGAGCGGTAGCAACAACTCAATCGGCAAGTGACAACAGTACCCTGATAGCAACCACAGCATATGTTGACGCCCAAGTCACCGCCGCTATCGCAGCTTCAGTATCGTTTAGTTCATATACTAATCAGGATTCAGAAAGTAATTCAATGCTGCCAACTGTGCCCGGCACGACACATGCTTATCTTGCCGCTTCCGACGGGTTCGTATCAGCAGCAACAGCAGATCTTGACGACGGCGAAGTTCTCACTGGTCATGTGGACCAGACCAACGATCCTGTTGGGGCGGGTGACTTGATCGCACAGGTGGAATCGGATGCAGCAAACAGTCTTCAGTCGATATTTTTCGCTGTCAAGAATGGTGAATACTTTGAAGTAAGCCATACGCGAGATACCACAGTTAATATACGCTGGATGTCGAAGGGACCTTTAGCGGAACCTGTAGATCAGGATTAACATGAAAAGAGTCATACTATTTTTAATATTAATAGCTAACGCCTTTGGGTATTACGGCCCCGTGACCTCTTTTAACTCAGGGCAAGTCAGTCCCTTGCTCGAAGCCCGTGCTGATTTTGCCAAATACAATTCTTCCTGCCGAACCATTGAAAACATGCTGGTTACGGTACAGGGCCCTGCCCTTAAAAGACCGGGAACAAAGTTCATCGCAGAAGCTAAGACCGGAACAGTCCGGCTTCTGCCTTTTGAGTTCTCAACTGACGACGCCTATATCATCGAGGCCGGTGCTTTGTATATGAGGTTCTACCGGAACGGCGGCCAAATCCTTGACCCCGTAAATCCAGTGGAGATAGTAACGCCATACAGTGCAGGTGAATTGTTCACTATTCAGCATGTCCAGACAGATAACGACTTGTACCTTGTAAACGGAACCGACCCACCTCAGATTCTAATCAGAGCAGACCATGACGACTGGACAATCGCAGACGTGACATTTGAGACAGGCCCGTTTTTGCCGGAGAACGATACAACGACCACGATTACTCCGTCTGGTATCACTGGAGTTATCCGTCTTACCGCAAGCGCAAGCATCTTTGAGTCCACCACAGGAGCAAGTCACGTAGGTTCCCTGTGGGCTATTGAGCAAGTGAGAGGGACTTCAACTATAGAGGGCACTTTTGATGAGAACGAAAACTCCATATCAACCCCGTTCTTTACCGGCAGTTACGGCTTTACAACCAGTAACAATTCGGACGGCACGATAACGCTCCAAAGGAGTACAAATGGAGGAACATCATGGCGTCCGGCACTAACGGCATTAACTGATACGGACTTTGATAATCCGTCGGAATTCGAGGAGGATGGTGCGATTTATCGTGCGGTGATGAGTGGCTTTGGTTCGCCCGCAATAAATCCTACATTCACTTTCACGATCACTGACAATGTAAACAAGGGCGTTGTAAGGATAACATCAGTAGCGAGTGGGGTAGAGGCTTTTGCGGAGGTCGTGACCGCCCTTGTTGACACGTCAGCCACAACTACATGGCGGGAAGGGTATTGGTCGGATTTTCGGGGTTGGCCGAAAACAGTTGC
>Ga0114923_10000701_pt1 | contig 24960 bp, 55 predicted proteins | sample SumtaG_FD_89578 | JGI IMG/M metagenome (GOLD analysis project Ga0114923, IMG submission 89578) | Deep subsurface microbial communities from Indian Ocean to uncover new lineages of life (NeLLi) - Sumatra_00157 metaG | ecosystem: Environmental > Aquatic > Marine > Oceanic > Sediment | place: near...
AAGCGCCTTACCTGGGCACGAATCAAATTGAACCCGAGTGCTATCTCCCTGAGTACGATCAAGTCATCGAGATGATGCTGATGTCTACAGATAAGAAGCAGGAGCTCACCTCGCAGCAGTTTTCAAGATATATCCTTGATGAGTGGGATTGGAGCCACGGCTTCAGCAAGATGAGTCAGATCTACAGCACACATGTAGGCGGGTGAAAGAGCTGGAAGCGGCAGCAAGAGCATGCGCGGGTATCCCGGAGCATGCTCATGCCATCCTGAACATGGACACAGAAGAGTTCGAGTTCAAGTGGACGGAGTTCCCCGAGTGCTGCGGAGTCTTGGCGGGCGCTCCTAACGAGTTGAAAGTCCCCCTAAGGGACATAGACCCCGAGATTGTAATGGAGGCAAGCCTTAAATTGTGGGCTCTTGCGGTCCGTTTACGCCGTAAAAGGGATGCTGTTAATAGACCTGAATAACCCTTAATATTAAGGGGTATCTTGGCATAATAACGTGGAGCTTGTAAGCTATCGATTGTGATAGTTTGCAGGCTCCTTTTAGTTAGTTATTGAATGAAGGAGAGAAATGATGAGTCACACTAAGGAACTACTGGAGGCGGAACCTCCAATAACCTTCGAGGACGAAGGCCCTACCGGAGACCCTGCTGAAGAGGTTCTTGAGGATCTTGAGGAGCTGCATGTCTTGGAGGTACGAGATGCCTTTACAGAGCAGTTCGAGGAGGAGTTGAGTGGTAAGCTCGTAAAAGGTCAGCTGTGGGAATGGCACCGCTCTCATCCAGGGAATACTGAGAACCCCTTAACATTGGAGGTTACGGCAGTAGGCCGAGCGCTCATCCTGGCTATGAACGAACGCAATGAAGAAGTCGAGGTAGCTATAAAGAGCTTAAGAGAGTACTACACTCTTGTTAAGACATCTACAGGCCTCGATCTTCGAAAGGTTGCCAATGAGAAGGACACCTTTTGGTTAGGGAACCTGCTCTATACGAAGGTTGTACAGAGCGCAAACAGCCTGCATGTAACCTTTGGTGCATTTGACCTGTCACTGGCAGATTGTGTGAACCATTACAAGTTCCGTGGATACTTCCACGGGAACCACCCCGATCGTCAACCGAGTACCGAGTTAAGTGACTTGGTATATCCTATTGCGTTCGATACACAAACCGGCATGCATTGTACGCATGTCATATTCCTAAAGGAGAAATAATAGTGAAACCTATTGACCTGTTTGTCTTCGGCTCTAATCCTGAGCCGTATCTGACAATACCGCATTTCACACGCTTCACAAACGGCATGCTCGAGAACACCCACGAGGCGTTCGACAAGCTGTTTGACAAGGGTGTGTACTTCCCACCGAGTGAGCTTCGCAAGCAATTCATGGGCGGCAGACAGAAGTATCTGATCAGCTGCCGTGGAATTGAGCACTTCGTCGATCACTACTTCCCCGACCTGTCTACAGAGCACCGTGAAAACATCACGCTCTGGATGCAGCACTTCCGCACTCTTCAGGAAAGCTCCAACGCTATCCAGAAGGTGTACACCATCAAGGACCCTCTTGAGGTGGCTCAGGGCACTATTCCGCCTGTTCCAGGCCCCACTACCCAGGTGACTATTCAAGTCCCCGAAGGTGCAAGCCAGGAAGAGGCCGTACAGGCTTACCTTGACGAGAACAAAGGCAAGGCAGAGCTGATCGCGGCTAATGAAGGCCTGGCCGCGGGCCTCCAAGCCCAATCCGATGTCACAGCCTTCGGTGCAGCCTGCTTGAACAAGCCGGACACACACGGCGCTACTTGGCTGGGTCTGAACGTCTTCGTCGACCCCACCACCCAGGAAGGACTGGCAGGAGCACATGCAAATGTACTCATGCACTTCTTTGGACTGCAGCGCAGACAGCGTAAGAACTGGATTGTGAACAAGCTTGCAGCTTCTCCAATTTACTGGGCACAACAGCGCGGTACTAAGGAGCACAGCGACGGCAGCGGTGATTTCCTCATCGAGTGGGGTGAATGGACAATGGAAGGCGAGCGTATTATTCGCGTAGCCTTTGCTGTCTACATCAATGAGTTTGGCAAGATCCATACCATTGATGAGCTTAACGAGATGTGCAAGGACAAGACCTTCAATCTCGCCAAGCGTCAGCGCACTTACCTGAAGAATATGGTGGATGCTCACCGTCTTCGTATAAAGGGTGAGCCTAAGGCCAAGAAGAAGAAGCCTGCTACTAAAGCCAAGGCCTCGAAGGTTAAGGCCTCGAAGGTTAAGGCCTCGAAGGTTAAGGCCCCGAAGTCTAAGGCCTCGAAGAAGGTCAAGACCAAAGCTACCAAGAAGAAGTCTACAATTAAGGTGTCTAAGGTTGTAAACAAACCTAAGAAGAAACACCTGACAGCTGCAGAAGTCTTCGAGGTTAACGATCGTGTGCTTGTCCCCGCGGACAAGCGTCGCGCAGAGCTGCATCGCATGGCCTTCACCGCTAAGGTGACAGGTATCAACAAGGAGACGCAAGAGCTCACTGTTGAGAATGCTAAAGGTGCTGCGTTCACGCTCAAAGCGAAACGCGCGCGCAAGCTCAGCAACGCGCCCACAACCTAAGGTAGGGGGCCACTCTCGGGTGGCCCTTTTACTACCGCGCTGTATACTAAGGCATACACACACATACTAACCTATAACACGGAGCGATACGATGAAATTGAGCAACGGTAAAGAGGGGACGCTGCATAACTTGAAGGCGAGTATCTTCAGATCTATGCCGCGATCGGCCAAGTTTCTTGAAAGAGAGATAGACCGCCTTGGGAAGGACACAGCGATAAAAGTGGACGAGAAGGAACTACTGCGCCAGTTGGGAGAGATTGAGTGCAGGAGAGCGGAAGAATGGGACTCTGAATCGGATATTTACGATAAAGATTCCTAAGTATTGTTGTAAACACTAAAAACAGGTGATACATTTAATTAGGATATACTAACCTATGGAGATGGATCCATGTATCTTAGAGATTGGGACCCCGCTACATGTAGCGGACCCCCTGAACGAACAGTGTCCGAGGAAATGGCATTCCGACTGTGGTGTGGTTACTTCTATGACTGCGAGTCATATGACACAGCACACTGTCACTGTAAAGATGCCCGACAACAACCTACGCCCACCCGAAAGGAACAAGGACTGATAAGCTCACACGCTCGTCGGTCCTTTTTGCTTATAAAGGAGATAGCGTATGCTGCGGGTATAAAACCATATGTATTCTTCGGCGGCAGGATTGAAGCCGGCTGCTGTAAACACGAGGGGTGGGAGAAAGCCCTCGAGCTAAATCAAGGAGGCCTCGAAGAGGTAATAACCGAGAAGGTGTAGTATGGATAAGGATGAATTCTATCGTCCTGAGTATAATGATCTACTTACGGGCAAAATGTCCGAAGTTAGAGATGAGATAACAGCCTACCGTAAGAGAATGTATAAGTATGTATTCCTCAATTGGTGGGCTGCTCTCTGTATATGGCTGTCAAGTACTACAGTAGCAATCGTATTGTTTACTATATTACTCGCAGTATCTACAGCTTTGATGATAAAATACGTAATCAAGCGTGTCAAGTCGGAGAAAGGGCTCAGGGTGTTAACAGAGATGCTGAATACATCTCACAAACGAGGTTCTGCTCTGCTATTGGAGTTTGAGCAAGATGCGGCATTCGCGCTTAACGCGTTGAATGCTTTAAGTAAAATGACAAAGAAAGGAAAAGACAAGTGAAACGTAAAAAGAAACCCCCCGTGGTCGCATTAGACGATGTGATCTTCTACCACCTCCGTAAAGAGGGTGTGCATAACCGTACAGGCGCTAAGACGCAGATCCCCTATGCCACAGTAGCTATCAATCGTACAGGTGTACCCTGTCGAGGCATTGCTATCTGTTCGGAGAGTGAGAACTTCGATAAAGCGAAGGCACGCAGTAAGGCATATGCGCGTCTTAAGAAGGCAGCGGGTACCAAGGAGACGGATCCCGAAAGCCACATCAGTAGAGAAAGCGAGCACCCCAGTGTGGATCGTTTCCTTGATGAAGAGGCTATGGAAGGGGTTGAGTTCAAGGTCTGCTTCAGCGTCAGCCACACCGCCTACGAGGCGGAACTTCTCACTAAGCAGGCTGAGAAGAAACTTACCCCCGCTGAAATTATCTGACCCGACTGCCCTGCAGATGGACACCAAGGTCTGCGGGGCTTTTTAGAAAGGAGAAGAGAAATGGAACAGCAAGACACACTGGCAAAGTTCTACATAACATTCCCATGGGATCACCGTTGGGGAAAGGGATATAAGGTCATTTACGCTAAGGACATAGGGGATGCTAATGACCGAGCATTCGATATGTATGGAGCAGAGGGCTTCTCACAAGTAAGAGAGGAAGCTGACAAGCAGTACTTTCCCGAAGGAGAGATAAAATGAAGAAAGAGCCTTGGTACAAGAAGGGGTGGGAGACATACAAGAAACAATACAAAGATTACTACGGTAGAGATTTTGTAACAGATCTGAAGCAGATCCGAGAATACGCGATCATCGTATTGGTGATATTCCTGTTGTTTCAGATGTGCGTAAAGTAACTGGAGAAGAAAGATGGATGAGTTAAATGATTTCGCCATTCAGGCGATGGAGGATCACCCGCAGCACAGAGACAAGATACTTGACATTGTGCAGCTAGCGACGGTAGAGGTTGACGGAGGGGGCTGCCCCGCTGCGCAGATAGTGCAGGCTAAACAAGACATTCGCGATCTCGTAGGAACGGAGAAAGAAGATGCGCAAGGATAGAATACAGAAGCTTGTAGACTTCCTGCGGGGGTTGGACGAGGACAAGTTTGACCTCGACTATCGAGACAATCCGCACGACAGGGATTGCGGGGGCCCTGTGTCGTGGTTACCCGCTATCTTCCCCCACCTGGTAAAGTGGCGCGGCAGCGCGGGTCTCGTGGCTACTGCGAAGCTTGAAGAGGAGTGGGACGATCCGGAGAAGGAGGAGTGGCTGAATGACATGTGGGCTGAAACGGGGTATGCAGACTGCCGGAATTGCTGGGATGATGTTACGATGGTGCTGTTTGAGATACACTATGATCACGTAGTATATCTGTTCGACGGCGGCCATGCAGCGGACATCGGTGTGCCCAACCCGAAGGTGGAGACAGCGCCGACGCAGTAGCCTCGATCCTGGAGCAGTACATACAGAAGCACAGCGCGGCCGCACCCTGCAGTTTAGGGGTTATAGAGCCGTACGATGGATAAGCAGGTTGACAACTAGATAAGGTATAGATATAGTAACGTTATATAGCGCGAAGAAGAGCAATTGGTCGTTCGCCGTCCTCATAAGTCGGAAGTTGCAGGTTCGAGTCCTGTCTTCGCAACCACTTTGCCTCAAACCAGGGACATCTTTTGCCCCAGGCTTATACCACCCGTTGGTTTGAGGCAAACTAGGCAGAGCAGCTCGTGTGGACGAGCGCTTGGGTGAAATCCAGGAGATGCCGGTTCGACTCCGCGCCTTTGCCAATTTATAGAAAAGGAGCTAAAGAATGAAAAGTGAATCTTATACTGCGAGCTTTAATGGATATACATATAAGTTAAAGCTCGATCTGAAGGACAAGCGGGGTACCATGTCAAAGATTGTTAAGCGTTTCAGTGACAAAGGTATGGGCTCTGGTCACGACGGTGCGGATATTATAAAACACGATGACGGAACAGCTCGAGTTACTTTAACTGCTTATCCAGGTGGTCCTCGATTTGATATAGATTTAATACTCACCTCACTGCTTTGACGGTGAGGCACCCAGGGCAGTTTGTGTCCTGGCTTGAGCAGGTTGCCAACTTCCCTGCCCCTAATGCGCATAATAGTTGGTACCGGAATGTAGGGTAATTGGTAACCCCTCTCGTTTGGGGCGAGAAAACTGGAGATTCGAGTTCTTCCATTCCGAAGTCATTTTATGCATAAGTAGCTCAATGGTAGAGCTTTACACTTCCAATGTAATGGTTGCGTGTTCAAGTCACGTCTTATGCTTTAGGACTCTCAAGGGATACTTCGATTTAGTCGGGGTATAGTATCTAGGTAATATCTTCGCTCGATACGCTGTTGTAGCTACTTGGCGTCATCGGGCTCTATATTTTATTTATCCAGGATCACCCTTGGGAGTCCCTCTTTAGACAGATCTTTGGACGGAGCTGGCTAGCGTTTGGTGGTAGCGTAAACCACCACACTTTTGTTCGAGCGGCGACAGCACGCAGGCATCTACCCGACACCGTGTGAATATACGTGCCGAGTGAGGAATAAGACAGCAGGGAATACTCACTATTTTGCAGGTCCGAATCCTGTCTCGAACACCTTACATACACATCCGTAGCTTAATGGTTAAAGCAGCTTTCTGATAAAGAGCAGAGTGGAGATTCAAGTTCTCTCGGGTGTACTTCAAGGTCAGCATACCGCTGGCCTTTTTAATGCAAATAAAGGAGAATAATAATGAGATCCAAAGCTATGATTAGCCTGGGAGAGGGAGTAGATCACATCATGGACGACTACTTGAGTATTCATCCGGACACCAGTCTTGAGGCCTTCGAGAAACATGTTAAGAAGAGGCTTCGTAAGCTGTTGAAGAAGGATCGCGAGATCAATACACGCCTCCTGCAGGAACACAGGGAGGAGCTTAAAGCAGAGCAAAGGAGAAAAAGAAGATGAGCAATAGTGACGAGGATCAGCGCAAGATTGACAAGCTCACCCGTATGCTCTGTGAAGCGTGCAAAAGTCTGGAGGCAATGCCCGGAGGTCCTGAGTTGATTCGGGACACCCCGGAGGTGGGGTGGTGGTGGGGAGAGTATAAAGAGCAGGATCGCATACGTGAAGAGAGCGAGGCTAGAGCCCGTGCAGAGGCCCGCTTTAAGCGGGAAGCTGTAGCTAAACTAACCCCCGCCGAGGCAGATGCTCTCGGTCTAAGACAATACCTGGAGGACGATGATGAATGATGCAGATAAGTACTTTACGGAGAATGAGGAGCAGATAGAGGCCGAGAGGGACGCATTCGCTCGGCCTACTGACAATCCGCTCTGCCTATTCCGTATTGAGTTTAAGGAGGACGGCGCAAACTGTGATGCATTAATATCCAGTGACGTTGATCCTGATATGGTGCGTACAGCTATCAAAGCTGTCCAAGAGGCTGCGACGAGTACACAAAAGACAAAGAGGGCATGGACAATGAGTGAGAAACCTGATTGCTACCAATGCAAACACCGCCGTAACGTACCTGGAGACTGTCACTCATCCTGTGCAAATAGTGAGGCAGGTGTTGCAGCCGAACAGCACGGTATAGATAATGGCTGGTTCAATTGGCCGTATAACTTCGATCCTATTTGGCTGGGGTACTGCGACGGGTTTGAGGCTAAAGAAGAGAAACCTAAAGAATAAGGAGACGATATGGCAGCGCAAGGAGCAGAACGATCCTTGAAGATACAGATGGCCCTGGACTTAGGAGAGGAAGGAATGGTTAACCAGATTAAGAAGCTGGATCGCCTGAACGACTTCTACATAGATATGGCTTTAGATATCTTCAAGGTGGAGAGCCGGCTCGAGAGAGCAGGCGATGCAGACCCTGAAGAAGGGGAGTGGGCCGTTAAGGCAGAGTTTGCTAAGAAGAAGATGATAGAAGACTTCGACAAGATGAATGAAGCCCGCAATCGTCTTCGACTGGCAATCGAAGCTGTGGACAAGGATAATCAAGTTCTTGACGACACGCGTCGAGTAGAGGCTAAGGCTGATCACGATATCAAGAAGATGATAGATCCTGACCACAGTAAGCACAAGAGCGCACTGGAAAGAGACTACCCCTCGGACGATGGCTTTATGTTCGAGAAGGATGAAGATGAACCTGAAGAAGAGGAGGAATACGATCTTACACTCCCTACGTGGGGACCTGATGATGACGCTGTCTACAATGCATTCTTTGTAGAGCACGCCAAGGCTGCACTAGTAGAGTGCAGCTCCCCAGGCTTGCTTAAAAAGATAGAACAGCTTACGGAAACGTCGGTCAGGGTGTATAATAAGATGAAGGAATCATGAAACAGCGAGACTTTATAGAAAGGATCATCGCTCTGCCTTATAACACTGACCTCGACTGCTGTGAGGTGTTTGTGTTGATAAACGGCGAGCGATACCCTGTAACAGATATTACAGGACCTGAGTTCGGCACGGTAGTAATAAGTATCGAAGGTCAGGAGAAGTTGATAGATTGGTTCAGGCAAAGAGAGGACGAATCAACCAACCACTGGAGACCTGATGGGCTACTTGAAGATCAAGGCAACAACGAAGGAGGGGAAGGATCCGGATAAGACATCCGTAGCCCTTAACGTACAGTTCGAGGACATGAAGTATCACGTCATGGTAAGCGTGTTCAAGAAGGTAGCGTGGGATTTCCTCAAGATGAATGAAGAGGAGTTCGATCTAATGCAGACTGCTGCACAGATAGGACTGTCTATTGAGGACTATGACGCTGCTATGGATATGCTTGACAGATTAGTAGGGGATGAAGAAGAGTAAAGGAGAAGTATTATGTTAGGAGAAGACAAGAGCCCGGAAGCTCTGAAGGCTTTTATAGAGTTTACAGAGGAGCTGGCTAAGGATGAAGACAGGAAGAAGGTAATGGCCCGTGCACACAAGCAGCTGCTGGAGATTACCGAAATGCTGCAGGAGTACGGCGTATCCTTTATGCTGTCAGGCGGTATGCATGTCAACGGCGAGAGCGAGACTATCGTACTTGCCGGTATGACCTCAAGCACTGCGCAAGCCGTCCACGGTATACACCGACAAGCATGTATATTGGCTGAGGCCAGGCTTATGGAAAAGCTCAACGAAGTCAGTGAACGTCTGGACGGCAGTGATGACTAAGCCCAAGTCCTGGGAGGATTACTTGGGTTTGCTTCAGGACGGTTGGGGTGTGGTAGGTTACAGCGACCGATCACATCTCTACAAACACCTGAGGACAGGCCCGGAGTGGCCACCTGCGACACAGATCCCCTTCCCCAAGACAGTAATCAACACACTCGTCAAGAAGGGACTTATTAGATACATAAACAACGGGATTTATCGTCTCACAACAGAAGGAACTGCACAGGACATCCCAGGCGGGGATGAAAGAAAGTAGGATAATAATGCACAAAACAGATTTACTCGAGCCTTCAGAGGCCATATATTCACATGAGGTTTACTATACAAGGAGAAGCATCATGTTTATAGTATCAATTGTAGCACATATCTGCGAGACTGTAGAGGACCTGCTCGAGAACGACCTTTGCACATATGGTGTGGAGGTGTGCTCGGACTGCGACTTTATGGGTGCATTAGCGAGGGTTCAATATCACTTTGAACTTGAACACCCCGATAAGGTAATCATACCTAGGATATCAGGTATACGGGAAAGTAAGGACGAGGCATACATCATCGATGTAGGGTCCCTGTCTGGGATGGACTAAGGAGGTGTTAAATGACAAGAATAGACTTAACAGGAGAACTCTATGGTAGGATATTAATCACCGCAGAGGGATCGAAGAAGGGGAAAGAGAGATACTGGAAAGGAATCTGTCAATGTAAAGATAAGACTGTAGTGGAGATTCGGCAAGGTAATCTGCGGAATGGCACTACTACAAGCTGCGGCTGTCGTCGAAAGGAGGTAGCAAAGGCCGGGGGCTTGAAGCATGGCATGGGTACTACTAGAGTCTATAAAGTGTGGCAGAATATTAAAGACAGATGCCATAACCCCGGTTCAAAAAGATACGCTGATTACGGGGGCAGGGGTATCGTAGTATGTAGGAGGTGGTTAGATTCTTTCGAGAACTTCTACCAGGATATGGGGGATACCCCTAAGAGCATGACTTTGGAGCGCGAAGATAATAACGCGGGCTACTCTAAAGAGAATTGCCGATGGGCTACGTACAAAGAGCAGGCTAGAAATAGGAGAAATAATCGCATGATTTGCCACAATGATGAGGTTAAATGCCTTGCAGAGTGGGCGGAGGACCGGGGTCTTACGTATAGTGCGTTGTATGGCAGGCTCGAAAGAGGATGGTCTGTCGCTAGGTCACTCGAGACACCTGCAAGATGTAGGGCGGAAGGGGTCTCGTAGTGTTCGACGACGGAATAAGAGAAGAGCTGTTTACTAAGATGATTGAAGCACGTATCGATCTTAGTGTACAGCTGGCAATAATACAGATCGGCCTTATGGGCCCTGTAAAGGCTATAGACCCCCGAGACAAGGACCAAGTGTCGTTGATGATAGAGGATATAGCGGAACGTATCTCGGCAGCCCTGGAGCTCACTGAGGCAGAGGCCTCGATGTTTAAGGAGAAACTAAACAAAGACTTTTGGGACAGGCACGCCAAATGTACCACCATCGCTGAAGCTCTGGTCGACCTACAAGAGCGACTCCGTAAGGAGGAAGGTGAGGGTACCGATACGTAACCAAAAACACGGAGGTAATTATGACTAAGTACGTGATTATTACACAACACAGACATAATTCCTATTCACTATGTATCTACTGCCAACGGGAGTGGGGCGAGTGTATTTGTACTTAGATCCTTGCTAAAGGATCTTGCAGTATTAACTTAAAATAAAGGAGATGTGAATGCATCTTGCAACAAGGTGGAGGTCTACCATGTAAAACCCTAATACAGGAGTTTACAATGAGTAGATCTCACAAGAAGACACCGATATTCGCCAACGTACGAAGTTCAGGCAGATACGGGAAGACAACCTCACACAAGAAGTTCAGAACCCAACAGAGGAATGCAATGGCTGCTGAAAACTACGATGCCCTGCCTTACAAGCAAAGGGATTGTTGTAATCCGTATGATATTACGGATGGTAAGCACTATTGGATTCCCCCTATCTCGGATGTCCGAGGCTGCGAAGTTTGGGCTAAATGTATGAGAAAGTAACAGAGAGCAAATGGAAAAGACAATCGTCGTAAGCGATATGCACTGCCCACATCACGATAAAGCACTGTTTAAGAAATTACTTAAATATGCACATGATGCACAGCCTACAGGAATAGTAATCCTGGGAGACTTCTTGGACATGTTATGTTTTGGCTCGTATAACAGAGGATCGTTAAGGGTATTGAAGAAGTGCCCTTATAAGACTGAGGTAGCCTCCGGGAATAAAGTACTGGATAAGCTGGATGAAATCGAATCCGTTGTTAACAAGTTCTACATATACGGCAATCACGAAGACAGGATACTCCGTTGGCTGGGGCTAGGTGACAATGACGTCATTGACGGACACATTGATCTCCCGGAAGATGCGATGAGATTGGAGGAAAGAGGATACGTAGTTCGTTCCAACTGGAAAGAGGACTTTGTACAACTCGGACCTCTTCAAGTCATCCACGGCATGTTCTGTAATGTCAACTCAGCTAAGAAGCACATGGAGTACTACGGTGACTGCATGTTTGGACACACCCACCGTTTCCAGTCTTACACCGACAGGGGTATGACAGGGTATAACATCGGGTTCCTGGGAGACTTAAACTCTCCCGGATTCGCCTACCTCTCACGAGGGGAGCGAGCTAAGTGGACAAACAGCTTTGCTACAGTATACCACAATGCTAAAACCTACTACGTCGAGGAACATCGTGTTCGCGACGGTAAGTTCTTAGCTGCTGGTAAGATCTATTGAGTTAGAGAGTACCGCGAAGTAGCAGGGAGTATATCTCCCTGCTTTTCTCGTGGCAAGGAAGAGGCACAGTGAAACAGGAGAAGAAGGTGAAATGCCAAGTGTGCGGAGAGTTACGCGACGGTAGTAAGATAGCTATATTCACAGTGGATGTGGCTAAAGAAATGGGAACAACCCACCCTGAATATAAACACATAAGATACTGTATAGATAAGGGCTGCTGCATTAACGGTGCAATATCTATAGGTGAAAAATAAGGAGATTAAAGTGATACCTACATTAGGCGGCCTAGCCTTTGTAGTAATAGTAGTAATATTCTGCAGAAAGGAAAAATCTAGAAGAGCCGCAATAAAACAGGAGGACGAGCATTGGTTCGAGCGCGAACTGTACTTTTGGAAAGAGGCGGAGTGTTATAAGAATAATGATGAAACGTTTTATGAGTTCTTTAACGATGCATATGGCACGGAAGAGGAGCTTGAACAGGAAAAAAGGAGAGATGATGACGATACTTGACCAGGCGATTGCCACAGCTATGCTTGCCCACCAAGGACAGTATAGAAAGGGAGACGGCCATCCCTTTATAGTACATCCTGTTGATGTGCTGAATCGTGTGCGAGGCTACGGCGTAGAAGATATTCATATCCTCTGCGCTGCTGTGCTTCACGACACAATAGAGGATTCGTGGATGACTACGGGATACCTCCGACCCATCTTCGGTGACAGGATTACCGAGCTGGTCTGGAATCTTACAGACGTCGAAGATAAACCTAAGGACTCGTGGGAGAAGTATGAATACTTACTCACCTTCTTAAAGAAGGACCCCGCCGCCCAGGTTATAAAGCTTGCGGACAGATCGTGCAATGTTAAAGATTGGATAATGACGAAGAGAAGCCACTACGCAGGTAAGTATGCACTGATGGCAGCTCCCATCATCCAGGGGTTCCTTACTAATGTAGGTAAGTTACCTGATCACGTCGTAGCGCTCGCGCAGAAGGATATAACCTATCTGCACGACATAGCTCGCAAAAGGTTTCCTGACATCGACATAACCAATGCCGATTGTCTTGAGGAAGTAAAGAAGGTTGTACTTAAAACGCGAACGGAGGTTATACATGGCTAAGAAAAATAAAGATAAGCGCAAGGGTACTCTGCGTCCCAAGCAAAGGAATAGAGTACGCTGTAGCTATTACGCATATAGAGCTGAGGATGATAATATGAATATCATTGTCAAATTCAGAGACGTACCGGATGTAGCAGCCTCGGGAGTAACTCTCAAGGAAGCTATGTTCAGAGCCGCCGACAACTTAAAGGATCACCTTACCAAACTATTGACAGAAGAAGTCGAATTCCCCGGCGCCACACCGCGCCATGACGGGGAGCTAGTGGTAAGTGTCCTTGTATAGTTTGCAGGCGCCTGCAAATCTTAGGACGCTTGCCTAAGTACAGATCTGCAGGCATATTACAATAACAACCCTTGGAGGTAATATGTTCAGAGTTAAATCTGCTTACGAGATGCCCAGGCGTATCAGTACTACAGATACAGGCTGGCACGGAAGACTCGCCGGAAGCAATATTTATATAGCAGCTATCTACGACGAGCTCGGCCTTAGAGTAACGACAATCGAAAGATGTTTGATGTTCGTTCCTAATGAGAGCCTGTCCTGGACGCCCTCTTACGAGGGTATGAAGGCTGAACTGTCTGAACATATCAAGTGGCCCCCAAGACCCATTGACGGTGTGCCCGCGGGACTCAGCAAGCTATCTGATGTAGTGGCCGGCGGTCCCGTTGTGGAAGCCCTCCAAAACATCACAGGAATGGATAAAGAGGACATTGTCAGCAGAATAAGCTGTGCCCTCGAAGAGTCCGGAGCAGCAGAGCGACTGCGTATCCTCCCCGGCCCCCACGACCCAGGCGTGCCTATGGTCGACGGGTTCTCAGCAGAAGAGTGCAGGGAAGCTCACCTCTCCGCAGTGGAGACAGGTGATGCAGCTCCTGCACGTCCTGAGAAGGTATTCGGAGAGAAGAGCGCTATCGATCTGTATAATGCAGCTGTTAGCAATGTCACAGGAGAGAAGCTTCGCATTGTATCAACCCCTGCGCATCAACACATCACGGCAGACGCCCCTCGTACCTACGAGGAGATACTTGCCGACATTGATGAGGAGCTGCACGCTTTACAGCAGTGTATGTCCGACGGGGAAGATGATCACAATGACGATGTTCTCGACGAGATGCACAAGTTGTATCACCAACGCAGCGTCCTGCTGCAGGAGATGGAAGCCTAAAGGAGGCGACCGTGGCTAAGATAAAGCCAAACCAATTACGCTACAACGCCAAAGGTGATTACTGGTACATAACCGGTAAGGTCCTGGGGCATCTGGCGTACGGTACACACATTACAAAGTACGGGTTCCTCATGCCCATCATTGCTCATAAAAAGACGTTCGAGGCTGATGAGGTAGCCTTGGATTTAAATGTAAAGGAGAAAGGAGATGGCCGAAGCAAAAGCCAAGGGAAAGCATCAGTTGCACGAAATCCTCGCGGTACAAAAGGATTTAGAAGGTGCAAAAGATCGCATTCTAAACGAAAGTAAAAGTCTCTTTGGCAAGAGAGCACAAGCTTTTCAGGGGATGGTAAGGTCGTACAAGCCCCTGGACGATGATGGGGAAACATTCCCCGCCGAGGATGAACAGATGATCACTACAGTCCTCGAGCGACTGCTGTACACGACAACGTACTGCATTCGTTTTATGGATTGTATGACGTCGCTAGAGGCCACAAACGCGAACGCCTCTGCGGATGTCGTTGTTGACGGAGCGGTCTTACTCAAGGCAGTGCCTGCCCAAGCCCTCCTCAACCTCGAATCCCGCCTTAAGGAATTCCGCGGAGTATTGGACGCTGTTCCAACTTTGGATCAGAAGAAGGAGTGGAATAAGGATGCCACGCAGAGCAACGTATATGTCTCCAATCTGGAGGAATCACACAGAAGTCTTAAAGAGACCAAGTTTGTTGTCGTTGTTCCTGCTACCGAGTTCCACCCTGCGGAAATACGGGAGAAAGCGGAGGTTGTCCGCAAAGGCACCTGGACTGTTAAGCACTTCTCAGGAATGATCACTCCTCTTTACAAGAGTAAGATGATCGAGAGAACTGATAACTTGCTACGGGCAGTTAAACAGGCTCGGCAACGTGCAAATCAGGAAACGATCGTACAGCGTAAGGTCGGCGACGATCTATTCAAGTATATCCTGGAAGGTTAAACCAAGTCCCCCTCCCTTATAAGGGAGGGGGCATCCCTCTTTTTGTTATGAATAGTACATACTTTTTGTAACATAATAACACATCAGAAAGGAGAATAAGATGAGTGTTAAGTATCAAGCAGAAGCAGGTAAAGGCATCACGCAGCATCCGAAGACAGCGGAGCAGTTTGCAGCCGCTGCATTGATGATAGGCAGAGGCTACAAGAAGGTAATTGCTATCCCGCCGATCACCGACGAGAGCTTCCTCAGGCAAGTCTACGCGCAGCACGAAGGTAATCTTCACAGCGGTATCGAGGACAACAAGGCACCCGGAGGCATCCTCCTGTCTGCATGCAGGCGTGAAGGCTGCGTTACGTTTTGGGAGGAGGATGCAGACACTAAGTACTTCCTCGAAGAGGTTGTGCCGAAGATCTGCAAACCCGTCCCACCCGTCGCCCGAGGCATACAGGTACGTGTCACTCTCGTAGGTATAAACAAGAACGACGAGCTGACTACAGATCACGTCTATTTCGACAGTGATGATCACGACATCAACCCCGACCTGTACCCTAATATCCTTATCCCCGAGCTCTTTGATTACTACGCAGAGAGTAACGAGAGTGTAATGGTAATCGGCGGTGTCCCCGGCACAGGTAAGACAACCCTCCTCAAGTACTTCATGTGTCGTACACAGGAGGCCGTCCTTGCGGAGCAAATGAAAGACCGGGGAGAGGACGATGACTCGTGGCTGGAAGATGCCGAGGTTGTGTATGTCAAAGACCCCAAGGTTGTTCAGTGTAACAACTTCTGGATGTGGCTGACAAACGAGGAGCCGGATCTTATCATCCTGGATGATTTGGACTTTGCCCTCAGCACCAGGACTAAGAAGAAGAAGAATACGTTTATGAACCAGCTGCTGTCTTTCAGCGACGGTATCTTCAGCGTGGACTCCAAGATTCTTATCACTACAAACATCGAGCTGACGAGTGTAGATTCTGCACTTCTGCGCTCAGGCCGTTGCTGCGATGTTCTTACTATCGAGCCTATGCCTGCGGCGTACGCTGTAAAGCAGTGGAAGAAGGTGGTCAAGGGTGTCAAATGCCCTTACACAGCAAAGAGTGGACCAATACTCCAGTCTGACTTCATGTCGGCGATAAACAGGGCTAAACTTGAGAAGCCTCTCGATCGTCCTTACTGGAGGAGCGGCGCCAAGTCTTACTCCGTCATCGACAGAGTCAAGCCTATCTAATCAAGGGTCTGCCGCCTGCCCCCTCAGGCGGCCCAACTTAAGAGGAGAAGAGATATGCTAGGCTGGCTATGGAGAATACTCGTAGGGAGGTTTGGATGTGCGCACGAGTGGAAGATCATGGCCACTATCGATGTATATGACCCTGATTATATGAGCCGCCCCTGCCACCGGAAGTACACGTTACATTGTACCCGCTGTGGAGAGATTAAGACAAAGACAGATAAAGCGTAGGAGAAGTAAAGTGAATGAGGACTTACAGGCGTTTGCCCGGCAAAGAATAAAGAAAGGCCTGGCCAGGTTACCGGAAGGCTGTACAATTATATTCAAGAGGATGTACGCGGGCGGTAACCTTGAGATGCCGATTGATGATGTTGTAGACAGCATGCCGGCGGAGAAGCTGGACTGTGCAATGCAACAAGTACAGAGATCATTAGATAAAGAGGAGAAGTAAGGTGATCGATAAGCGCTCGATAGCGGAGGGGATAGCATGGGTCTTCCACGCTGCCGCGGCCCTAGCTGTCATACTAATACTGATAAGCACACTGTGGACATGTGTAGACATTCAGCACCATCAGCACAAGCAAAACGAGGAGAAATCACATAGCCTCGTAAACTAAAGGAGAAGTAAGGTGAAAGCATCGTTTGATACAACAACAGGAAGGATGGTAGGTAATATCATCAAAGTCAACAACAAGACAATTATCGTTAAGATTTGGAGCAGGAAGGAAGGTGAGACCTTCCGGTGCATCAAGCGCCACAAGGAGAGGCATCACGTTATCATCGGCGAAGAATAGATCAAAAGTTAAGAATAAGCACGGCCGCGTAGTTCAGTTGAATAGAATGTTTGGTTCCTAACCGAAATGTCGCAGGTTTGAGTCCTGCCGCGGCTATTCTAGTTCGAATATTGAGAATAGCTTGACTTAAATGTCGAACATAGTATATTCCCTTAAACCGAGGAGAGTACTATGGCGACACAAGCTGAAGTTCGAAGATGTGTAACACGTAAGAAGCAGAAGGCGGTAGACGCCTTTGGAGGGGAGTGTCAGATATGTGGGTACAACAAGTGCTTAGGCGCTTTAGAATTCCACCATCGCGACGGAGAGGAGAAGCTAGTAGCCCCCTCATACGCGGTTAATAAGTGGTCCTGGGAGAGGGCTAAAGTAGAGTTGGATAAGTGCACATTACTGTGCGCTAACTGCCACAGAGAGGTTCACGAGGATCTCATAGATGTAAGTCTCCAAGCACCTAAGAGACCTTTTATAACTCGGGAGTGTATGCGGTGCAAGGAGGATTTTGACACTAAAGACTATGATCGAAAGTACTGCTCGGCGGAGTGTAGCGGCTTATCTCATAGGAAGGTAATCAGGCCGTCCAAATGTGAGTTGGCGAGACTTCTCAAAAACACCCCCTACACGCAGATAGGTAAGATGTTTGGAGTCAGTGATAACGCGGTTCGTAAATGGGCTAAGAAGTATGCTTTGATAACTTAAAGGAGAAGCAAAGATGAGTAAAGTAAGATTCTTACCTCCTTCGGAGATCATCATACCTCCGGGGGTGATGGAGGCAACCTTCGAAGAGATATACGAGGAGCCTATGCTTGTCGGAGCCTCCTGGAACTACGCATACAATCACGGAGGTCCCCTCACAGGCCACGTAATGGACGTTATTACGCAAAACGTGAAGAAGGACATGTGGAGACAAGGCCGGAAGGGTTTGGTGCCGTTAATAGACACGAGAAGCGTTTTGCTGATGCCGGGGCAGTATGCTACGCTCCCTAGGTGGCATGTGCCGTGCTCTCCAAGCAGAGGGTGGCAGTTCTATCCAGACCTGCAGGCTTTTCAGTCAGGCACAGTGCATTATGATTGTGTACTGTGTAGTGATCCTGAGGGGCCTGAGATGGAGTATCTGAAGCGCAGCGCCCAGCTGGACATAGACAAGGGGAGTAATTGGAAAACAATACAGCAGCAGCTTCCTACACACACCCGAACGAGGAAGATATCGCATGCGGTTGTGGCAGTGGCTAATGCCTCTACCCTGCGGCGGCCCCTCGAAGCCGAGGTACGGTGCTGGCAGTACATCTTCAGGCTGTACTTCTACCCAGGTCCTGCGGAGAATACGATAACAACAAAGTCCCACGTCTATGACAAGTTCGTCACCGGCCAGGGGCTGTAAGGAGAATAAAGATGACACTGGAAGATGCGTACATACTTAAGGCTAACTACATCGGGGTAGGTTGGTTTGTATACAAGGTGGAGCACACTATGGAGGCCAGGACATCTACGCCTGATGGCGCTGGAGATCGGATGGTCTCGGATGTATCAAGATATGTGTGGACTTTTGAATGCGGTCCCGATATTACAAAGGCCTTGTTAATGTCCAAAGAGCAGACAATTAAAATGGAGGGTCACGCAGATGGCTCCTACAGAGTTATCAGCTACTTAGAGGCTCAGGACAGATATTAGAGGAGAATAGAGATGAAAGTGAGATGTGACAACTGCAAAGGAAAAGGACATGTAGCAGATGGTGTTGCTATAGTTGGCCTGACTGTATTTGGAGTTCTATTAGGGATTACCGAAAGGAACAATCCGGATGGGATCACAAGGCAGAGATGCAAGTCCTGCAAAGGAAAGGGATATAAGAAGATATAACGGGATGTAGCTCAATTGGAGAGCAATGGGTCGCTCCCTATGTGCAGGTTAGAGCCCTGTCATCCCGACCACTTTTGATCAAGCTTTAGCTCAATAGGAAGAGCCATTGGCGTAGTCAAGGCGACGCAGGTTCGAGTCCTGCAGGCTTGATCAATACTAACACTTGACAACACCTTGAGATCTCGAGATCCCGGGAATGGCAGTGCAGAGAAAGGACTAAAGTACACGGTCCCGTAATGACTGTCCCGGTTTTAGCAATCAAGGTGTTGTTTTAAAGGCTTGTAGCTCAGTTGGTTAGAGCGAATCCCTCATAAGGATGAGGTCGTAGGTTCGAGTCCTGCCTGGCCTACTATAGCGATTATTCAGTTTGACTTTGGATTCAAACCATGTACAGTGTAGTAACTAAAGGAGTTACTATGCTTACAGAGAAACAAAGAGAGCGGTTCTTCGCTAAGATTACAAAACAAGAAGATGGGTGTTGGATGTGGACAGGATATAGAGGCAGAGGCGGATATGGGCAGTTCGTCGTAAACCGTGTTAACATGAAGGCGCACCGCGTATCATTCATACAGCACAAGGGGGAGATTCCCGAGGGGCTACTCATCTGCCATACATGTGATACACCGGGATGTGTTAATCCCGAGCACCTATTCGCAGGCACCTGTAAAGATAATATGGATGACATGCGAGCTAAAGGTAGAGATAGGCAGGCGGACCAAAAAGGCGCAAAGAATAACGCCTCAAAGCTAACAGAGGAGGATGTACTTAAAGTCGTAGAGCTTCTCCCCACTAGGAATAACAAACAAATATCTGAAGATCTACAACATAGAGTATCCCACTCGATGGTGAGCCGTATACGACTAGGTAAGTCCTGGGCCGGTGTTACAGGTATTAACTCAGATAAGGCCGTACGATACCGGCCACTCACCCATAAACGATAAGATTTAACGCAGCGTAGCTCAACAAAGAGAGAGCGCCGGCCTTACGTGCCGGAGGTTACGATAGCATGGTAAGGAAACTACTAGGTAGCATAAACAAAAGCGCAACAAGCTATTGCGCGAGTAAGATATGTGAATGGGTAGTGAAATTGTCATCAGGTGCAACCCCCGTTGCTGCGACCACTTTAAAAAAGGAGAAGTAAGATGGAAGCTACAGTTATTACAGTAATCTATATAGTGCTGATGATCCTATCTTGCACAGAATGGATAAGCTAAGGAGAAGAAAGATGAGTAAAACAGAAAACGGCCCGATGCCGACAGACACTAACAAGCACCCGAGGAAGTTCAACAAGTACTTCCAAATCCGGTGGAATGAGAAGATAGGGCGCCCCGAGTGCCCGTATATGAGAAGGTGGGTATTCCACTTTTGGCTGTTCTCTATCCGCCTGCATCAGTGGTACCGTAGCGACGACCGTCGCTACCTGCACGACCACCCCTGGAGCTTTGTTACTTTCGTATTAAAGGGACAGTATACAGACGTGTCTGAAGGTGAGAAGGAGGGAGAGCGAATAAAAGAAACTCTGCCGGCAGGGTACATACGATACAGGCCGGCCGAGCATAGGCATTACGTAAATGTGCCTAAAGAGGGATGCTGGACTCTACTGCTAACAGGCAGACACAAGAGGAACTGGGGATTCTACATCCCGGGCAGGGACAAGCTTATGCGCCCTCTGCGGTTCTTCTCAAAGTACGGATATCCTCCGTGTGATGAACAATAATCAAACGCCTCTGTTACGCCCACTGTAGCGGCGAGACACCATTGACCGGTCAGCGCGCAACGTTCCGGGTGCAATCCCCGGCTGAGGCACCACCTTAAGGAGAAATAAGATGAGGTTAATATTTACAGTTACAAACATCTTGGCAGTCATCGTGCTCGCTTTGGGGCTCTTTGCCTTGGACGAGTATGTAAGCGACGGTGCGCAGATGACTGCCAGTATTGTCCTGATAGGGGGATATACCTGGGCCGTTGCGTATAAGACGGAGAAGGATAAGAAGGATAAGAAGGAGGAGTAAGATATGCAACGCTATGACTACGACAAGAGCCTAAAGGTGGGAGATCTTGTAACGGCCTACAGGAAAGGCTATTACATTATCGAGGGGCTGGAGTCTCGAGAGCAGGAGGGTGCGAATCCTTTGGCCTTACTTAGTAAAGTGCTGAACGGTAAGTTCAACAAGGTCGGCGGACGGGACTCCTGCGATATCTTTTATTGTAAGAGGGTCACCCGAGATACTCTGACCGAGATGCGCGAAGAGTTTGAAGCGAACATATACGCACTCGAGCAGGCTCTGCTGGAGGTCGAGGAGACAATCACTAAGGAGAAGAAAAATGTTTAAATGGTTTGGAAGGTGGATGTGTAAAAGAGGCTGGCACGATTGGCGCTATCACTCGGAGTTCAAGGTGACGTGGGTGATAGAAGACAAGTGCAGGACCTGCAGGCGTTGTAAAGAGAAGGAGGTAATAAGAACAGTCTTTAACGAAGACTAAGGAGAAGTAAGATGGATATATCGACGTGGATGATATTAGCCTTTGTGACAGTAGGGATACTGTGCCGTGTAAGTAAGCGGTTTAATAAGTGGGTGGAGGACAAGTGCCTGCATCCTGTGTGGAGAAAGGCCGCGCCGATACGAGAGTGGCGGAAACGCTTGGACGGGCGACTGTGCAAGAGGCGGGGACACAAGCCGGACTGTGATGAAGCATATTTACTTGTTAGATATATGCACGAGAAAGGTATACAGGACGACACGTTGAGACTACATTGTAAGAGGTGTGGGGAGAAACTGGAAGAGTATTACATACACACGAAGCAAAGGAGAAAGTAAGATGAGTGACAGTGATGAAATGATAAAGCTTCACCTTAACGGTGAGGGCTTTTGGGCAACCCCCTTGGGGGACGGAAGGTTTAGGGTAGAGAACTGCACTGTATGTAACGACTTCAGCCTCAAGGACATTATTGATGCGCAGGGTAATATACTTGAGAAGTATGGACGTAATGGCATACTGGAGTATGAATATCCCGAGAACAATGAAGAGCAGCTGGAGGCCGTGTACAAAGAGCTGTACGAGTATCTGGAGGATAAGGGAGTCCTTGTTGAGGGCTTTATGGTGGGTACAGCGGGGATTACAGTCCCTAAGTCTATAAGCGAGGAGCAGCTGATCGATATCGTCAACAATGCTCCCTCTAAGTGCAAAGCAGTACTTGCTGAAGAGGGAGCAGACCAGTGAAGTACAAAATAATTTGGTTGAGGCATGGAGATCCCGGGGATATAGAACGCGAGGTGAATCGCTCTATAGAGCAGGGGTGGAAGCCTCAAGGTGGGCTGTGTATGACCTTTCAGGATATACACAGTTACGTTATGCAGGCGATGGTAAAGGAAGACGAGGAGGAAGAGAGGTAAGAAAATGAAGTTAGTTTGTTTGAGTGATACGCATTGCCGGCATAAGCAGATAGAGGTCCCTGAGGGTGACATCTTAATACATGCCGGGGATCTTTGCAGTGTAGGTAGAAGCCTCTCGGAAATAGAGAGCTTTGGTAAATGGATAAGAAAACAGCCTCACCAATATAAGATCGTAATCGCAGGAAATCACGACAGGATGTTCCAGGACTACCCTGAAGCGGCTTTAGAGGCGCTCGGAGATGGATTGATATACCTGCAGGATAGTTCAGTAGTGATAGACGGAGTAAAGTTTTGGGGTAGCCCTTGGCAGCCGGAATTCTGCAACTGGGCCTTCAATGTAAAACGAGGTGCTAAGATAAGGCAGAAGTGGGACCTGATACCGGATGATATTGACGTGTTGATAACACACGGGCCGCCTAAGGGTATAATGGATGAATGTCCAAAGTGGGGCGGAGGCTTTATTAACGTAGGATGCAGGGAGCTGGGTAAGACAATTATGCACAGGCTTAAAATAAAGCTACATATCTTTGGACATATTCACGAAGGGTATGGCGAAACAGATATGGAAGGTGTACATTTTATCAACGCCAGCTCTTGTGATGTGGACTACAACCCTGTAAACCCTCCGATCGTGTATGAGCTGCCGGTGGAAACAGAAGAGGTATAAGATGGCTGATTATTGCCAAGAATGTTCAATCGAGTTTTTCGGAGAAGATCTCGGAGAACTTGCAGGATTGGGAAGGGGCAAAGAGCTTCCCGAAGGCCACGGATGGACAGCTCTCTGCGAGGGCTGCGGACCTATCCTAGTTGATGATGCAGGAAAGAGAATACCTATTGAAGAAAAAGGAGAAGAAGATGTTCAAGATAAGGTGCCGAAAGTGTAAAGGCCAAGGCCTCGCAAGGTTCGGACCCAACGGGTGTGGACTTTTGGAAAGATGTGACAAGTGCAATGCGAAAGGTGAGCTTACTCTGGAAGAAAGGTTTGGAGCGGAATGGCCGATCAAACTTATAACTATGGGCATAATCTTTGGAATAATATCGTTCTTGGTGTTTGGACTGGGGATGATGGTTGTAAAGATATGTGCAATGTAAGGAGAAATAAAATGGATAAGAAGAAGACTAAGCGGCAGAGCCTCTCCGAAAAGATTGAGGGAAAGTTCGGAAAGCATTGGTGCATCATTCTTTGCGGTACAGTGTCATTTCTTGTATTTGCAGCGGTGATGCTGTTTATAGGAGGGATGGTGACTCTGAGGATGCTTAACTAAGGAGAATGAGATGGCTAAGAAGAAAGATTGGAAGAAGTTTGTTGAAGATTTGGAGGAGCTGCATGAGGAGATAGGCGGTGCATATCCTACTGCTCCCGAGCCCGAAGGTAAGCAGAAGGTAAAGTTCCGTAAGAAGCATATGAACCTCAGGGAGTACCTTAAGACACTCCCCGAGGACGACGAAACCCGTTTAGGTTTCGAGGAGCTGCTGGACGGTAACAAGATAGCTGAGGCTATGATGAGCGACTACACACGAGTAGTAGAAGAAGAGATAACAGACCCTAATGAGTATGAGCTGGTACAGACATGCGGCGCATGCCCCGAACAGTACGAGGTTATGCGGGACGGTGAGCAGGTAGGTTACCTGCGCCTGAGGCACGGCTGCTTCCGTGCAGATTGCCCCGATTGCGGCGGTGAGACTGTGTATTCAACGTACACGAAAGGTGACGGTGTATTTGACGAAGATGAAAGGGACGGCTATCTTAGTGCTGCCCTGGAAGCTATTGACGAGTGGTACAGGGAGAGAGAAAGTGGACAACAAGACACCTGAGAACTTTACTTGCTGCAGATGCGGTAAGCTGAAGCCGTGGATCGTCGCGTGGTCCTTCGCGCACACCGCACTGAGCTGCAGTACAGACTGGAGCGAAATAGACGTGTGGTGTGACGATTGTGAAGATAAAGAGGTAGAACCGGATGCAAAAGCTATACACAGGAACGATGACAATACTCCCACCTGACGAAATACTGAACATGTTAGAATCAGGAGAAGAGTTTGTCTTATCCGAAGTAGAGCAAGTTAGCAAACCCAAGAAGCCGGTAAGACGGCATACAAGAAGAAAAAGGAGGCATCACAGGTGAAAATATTTAAAGGTATTAAGCAGCTTCTGTGCAAGCACACATATGTAGCGTGTAAATACAGAGCGCTTAATGCGACCGACGAGCTCACATATATCTGTCTCAAGTGTGAGAAGAGGAAAGTAGTAATAGAAAGATAAGGAGAGCACAGTGGATACAGAAACTGGACACGTGAAGAGCTACTCGCTACCGGAGCTTGAGATGCTCCGTAAGGCAGGGGGCACTCTCGTAGAAGTCAAAGAAGAAGACATGACTCCGAAGCAGAAGGAACGCTTCCGCAAAGGAGAGCAGCCTGTCGTTAAGCTGCGGGACAGCAAGAGCAGACTCGGGCAGATGCGCGTCGAGTACGTTAAGAAACAGAAGTCGCGCAACAAGCGCAAGGCTGCCAAGAAGGCGAAGCAGAAGCAAAGGAGAAGGAAGTGAGACAGTGGATTAAGCAGCTCCTGTGCTGGCACGACTATGAGGCGTGCCCATACAGAGCACTTAACGTGCCTAACGAAGTAACATACGTTTGCCGCAAGTGCGCGAAGCGTGATAAATATATAAAGTGTGAGGATTAAGATTTATCGTTAGTACAGGCCTGCCATCGCCTGCACCGGAAGATGGCAAAGGTTTTAATTGGAAAGGAGAAAAGAAGT